>LXNJ01000022.1_pt1 | contig 97313 bp, 84 predicted proteins | sample 809081 | NCBI WGS metagenome assembly LXNJ01 (sample SAMN04870510, study PRJNA318959) | sponge metagenome | biome: sponge; feature: marine sponge reef; material: water | host: Petrosia ficiformis | place: Greece: Milos, Mediterranean Sea | collected 2013-05-29 | depth 5-7 m
CTCGCCTCCCCCGCCACCGCTGCTCAGCGGACACTCTACAGCGCAGCCGGACTAAAATACCCCAGCAGGACCCGCGAGCTGGCCGATCCCGGCCCGCTCCCTTAAGGAGTCCAAGGAGTCCGGATACGATCAAGAGGAGCCTCAAGGATCCCCTCAAAATCAGCACGCGCAGTGTTCAGTATTGTATGTTGATCAGGTATCACTCATGCGATTTTGTACTTTAACCGCAGAAGTCAGAAATACGAAGCCCGCAAGAATGAATCTTAGAACACTGGCAAAGCGCATCTTGCCGCAAATCATGATCGACATTGCGCGCCGCTCGCGAAACCGCCACCGACTGGGGCGCATTGGAGTCCGGAGGCTAGCAAAAATGCACGGGGTCGTGTATTTCGGCTCCGCGTATGGCGGGTACGCTGTTCCAACCGAGTTGGTAAGAGGAAGTATCGGGCTGAGTTTCGGGGCCGGAGAGGATATCAGCTTCGAAATCGGCGTCGCTAGGAAACTGGGGGTAACTGTGCACATATACGATCCCACCCCCCGCGCGGTAGACTATTGCCGCAGAGCCATTTCAGAGTACGATGCCAAAGGGCAGGAGGGGGCAATTCACTTCTATCCTTACGGCGTGTGGTCATCGTGCAAGACCGCACGCTTTTACGCACCCGTGGACCCGGCACACGTAAGCCATTCAATTCTCAACATGCAGGACACGGTGGACTATTTCGAAGCAGAGTGCCTGTCGCCAAAAGCGATTTTGGCTGCGCTGGGGAATGCGAGCGTGTCCTTTATCAAACTCAACATCGAAGGCGCCGAGTACGAAGTGGTCAACGCGATGTTCAATTCTCATATCACCCCGAAGGTCGTTTGCATCACCTTCGACGAGCTTCACGCGCCTATTGATGAGGGCGCAACCGAAAGACTGCGGACACTGGTCCGGCGATTCTATGCGAAATCGTATCTGCCGGTGCATCTAGTGGATAGCAAGGTCACATTCGTACGGTCCACACCGATCCCGTCGTGACGGTAGACTGGTTTTCACGACTGCTTCATACTCTGAGGTGTATCTCAATCACTAGACAGAATTTTGGCCATTTAGCCATTTAAAAATCATCGCCTCCTAGACTGAACTTCATAGTGCTTTACCCGGCAAGGGGGCCGAGAAGGCGCTTGTTTTTTTGCGGACTTTGCGACTAGTGCCGGTGGCTGGCTGCGCTGTCAGCCAACCTATTGGTGGCTTACGCCGAGCAGCCTGAAGGCTTTCTTTTGCTTGGAACTTAGCGTCTGCAGCACCAGCCAAACCGTCTTCTCGGGCTTGTTTTTTCTACCAGCTTGCACTTGCCCAGTTGAGCCAGGTGGCTCATCAGCGACTGGAGCTGGTGGCGCGAGCGCCGTCGCTGATCTTTTTGGTACATGCCTTGCTTTGTGCCTCCGGGGAGGGTTCTGCCGGCACCCCCACGCTGACACGGGCCGCCTTGGCCGCCGCCAGATTCTCCTCTGCGAACAGCATGGGGGCCAGCTTGTCTTCATGTGCCACTGTACGTAATAGGCCAGCATACAAAGAAAGATGGGGCACTGGATGCGGCGGGCCCGGTAGTGGTAGATAGGGCGCACCTTCAGATCAACGGTCTTGAGGCTGCGGAAGACCTTTGTCACTACCGCCATCCTGATGGCCACCATTGATCATGGACTGCTGCTTGTAATTGATGAAGCGCCGCGCCTGGCAACTTGCGTGACTACCGCTATAAAGTCGAGTTGGAAAATGCGTTTGATGCGTTTGGCATATCGCGGTTTGAAAGCTCGTGCGTGGTCTATCTCCAGCGCCTGAATCCCAAATCCGCACGGAATGTGCTGCGCGACTACCTGACCATCAGCAGACAGGTGCATGGCCAAGAAAAAGAACTCGATAGGTGGGTCCATGAACTGGACCGGCGTACCCATGGCTGGCCGGCACACATTGCGAGATGGGGCGAGGATGCAGCCGAAATACTGCGAGGAAATGGCGGACAGCTAACCGCAGAAGCGTGGGAGTCCGTGAAGGCGGCAGGCCGCGAGAGCAATAAAGAGTACTACAACGCCCGCGCACGGGGCACTAGGACACGCAATCTTGACGCGTTGGGCCGACTCCTCAAGAATAATGAGCGGCATGTGGCATTACCCGAGGCGGAGGTGACCGCTTGTTTGGCGAACGACCGTTCAAAAGAAGACACCGAGCGAGCATTCTGGCATGTTCTGCATAAAGGAATGCTGGCCTACACCGACGACGGAGACCTGGAAGTGCCGATACCGTCTATGCACGATTGGCTGGTAGCCCGCTACCAGAAGCAGCTGAAGAGGATTGAAGCCGCGCGGCAATGGGAGGAGGTCGGCCCAGGAATCTGACCTGCTACGCGCACACACGCGGGATTGTCAATGCTCGGCGTCAGTGGGTCAGCGCATAGCACCGCTGAATTGAGCCCTTTCGCCCATAAGCAGTGTGACGCGCAGGCAGCAGCCCCGACAAGAGCAGACCGTGACAGATTGGCGCCAGATTGGCAAAACCAATCGCACCTCGCTCGAGTCAGTGACACTGGAGAAAGGCCAGGTCTGCCCCGAGGATAGCCGCACAGTCACACCTGCGTGACTGCTAGCGGACCGACCGATCAGCAGCGAGGACGACCTATCGCCTGCGCAGGGCGTGCGGCTTGCCCAAGACCTCGCTAAGGAGCACCGCAGTACGCGCAGACACGGGGCTCTTCAGCTGCACAATAATCGCTTCGCGCTGGGGCGAACGCGGACGCTTAACAGAAGAGGCTACGCGTTTAGCCGCGACGGGTACTGGCTTTTGGTGAATGCGGGCACTGTGGGCTGGAGCCGCCTCAAACGAGTCATCAAAGAACGAAGGCTTGGGTGCTTCGAGCCCCGTATGGCGCGGATGCTGCCGTGCCGCCATGAGCCGCGCTGGTACCGGCGTCGGGCGGACCGCCTGGGTTTCAGCGTGCGGAATCTCGCTCGCTGCAGCAGCGGAAAGCTCCCGCAAGGCCTCATCAAAAGGCACCGCCGGACGGTGCTTGCCCTGCTGCCGCTGCTTCTTCCTCATCAACCCGAAAATCAGGTAGATGATGGCGAAAGCGATATACCAGATGAGTTCGTTGCCCATGACCGTGAGGTTTGCGTGAGGTTGCGATAGCCTGCAGCGCAGAAGTTTGTACTGCGATCAGGCACCGCGGTTGCGCTGGACAGGCCCCTCGTCCATTGGCATGCGCTCCGCAGCCACAAGCGCGTCCAGGATGCGCCGGTTGGCGCGCGGAAATGCATAGGCGTCCAGCGCATCGAGCGCAACCCAGCGGACCGGGAGCCCTGCACTCGATAGCGGAGTGCCGGCGGTGATCGTACAATGAAAGGCGTATAGCGTGATCCTGAAGTGCGTGTACGCGTGCCGTACCGACATCACAAGGTCGCCGACTTCCACCGTGACCTGGAGCTCTTCCTTGAGCTCGCGGGCGCACGCCTCCTGCAAGGACTCGCCGCGTTTGCGCTTGCCGCCCGGAAGCTCCCAAAGACCGCCCAAGAGCGCCCGCTCCGGGCGGCGCTGGATAAGAAGCTGGCCAAGCGCATTGCGGACCACACCAGCGGCTACGTCGTAGTGCGGCGTAGGCGCACGCACCCGCCTGGCGGGAAAGCGCTCCGGTTCGCCTGCAGCGCGCGCCTTGCACCCTGCCCGCAAAGGACAGACGGCGCAACGGGGACCCCTCGGCAGACATACAGTGGCGCCAAGCTCCATCAGCGCCTGATTGGAATCTCCGCATCGCTCCGTGCCGATCAACTGCAACGCTAGATGCCGGAGGTGCGCAGGCCTGGGCCTGTCAAGAGCGAAGTAGCGGGCAAGCACGCGGCGAACATTGCCGTCAACCGCCGGCACCGCCGTGCCGAACGCTATGGACGCAATGGCACCCGCAGTGTAGATGCCGATGCCCGGCAACTGTAGGAGCTCTTCGTAGGTGCCCGGAAGCGCGCCGCCATGCTGCGCAGCAACGATCTGGGCGGCCTGGTGCAAATGCCGGGCTCGGGCATAGTACCCCAATCCCTCCCACAGGCGCAGGACAGTGTCGATATCAGCCGCAGCCAGGTGGTCGACGGTCGGGAACGCCGCCACGAAACGCGTATAGTAAGGCAGCGCCTGGTCCACGCGCGTTTGCTGAAGCATCACCTCGGACACCCATACGTGATACGGGCTGGATGTATCACGCCACGGCAATGGGCGGCGATGCGTATCGTACCAGGACAGAAGAGATGTCCGCAGTGCGGAAGCGTCAGTAAACTCCACAGAAATCCATGCTGGTGCGGCGCAGCAGGTCAAAATACGCCTCGGAGGCAGAGCATAGCAGCCCTATTTGGGCGCGCCGCATCCTCTTGTGCTGGGCCCTCGCGTGGTGCGCGGTCGCGATAGGGCCGGCAGGTGCAAGTCAGGCGCAGGGACTGGAGTGGCATCTCGTCGCTGAGGGCCGTCCAATGCCTTGGCCATCCAGCCGCGCATGGCCCGCGGACAGCATCCGCCAGGCTGCATCAGACGCGCTTATCAACCTCCAAACAAAAGGGTATCTCTATGCTCGCATCGACTCGCACCGGGTGACCGCTCAGCACGGCTTCCTGTATGCCACGCTCGGCTTGCCGGCCACGATTGCAAACGTGCACATCTCGGGGGCGCATGCGCTGGACTCGCTGCGCCTGCAAGACGGGCTTCAGTCCCAGCCCGGGCGCATATTGGATGCAGCAGCGCTGGAAGCGGATGCTGAGGCGCTGGCACAGGCGTATGCCGCGGAAGGCTTTCACCTGGTGCGCGTCGTCGTGGGAGCACTCGAGCCGGCAGACGCAGCGGATCCGCGTATAGCAATCACCTTCCATGTGGACGAAGGTGCCGTGCTGCCCCTGAGCAGCATCGAGCTCCTGGGAGCACAGCGCACGCGCAGCGGCTTTGCGGAGCGCGTAGCGGCACTTAAGGCCGGCGCACCCGTGCAGCACTTCGATCCAGCGGCCATCCGTGCGCGCCTGAACGAAACCGGCATCTTTCGCACCGTCGACGCGCCTACGCTGGCGCTCCGCGCGGACAGCACTCTGATAATCCAGATACCCGTTACGGAAGCGCCGCCAGGAGCCTTTGACCTGGCACTCGGATACGAACGGAATGATGCTGGCAACGGGGCACTGGTCGGGAGCGGACATCTGGCGCTCGTAAACATGTTCGGGCACGGCCGGACGCTGTCGCTCACGCTCAACCGGGCCCCGGGCCAAATCAGCAGAATCCGCGCACGCGCACGGGACCCGTTTGCATTCGGACTGCCGCTGGGACTCGGCGCGCAGTTTGAAGGGCTGCAGCAGGATTCAACGTACGGCAAGCGCGCATATGGACTTGAAGTAAGCCACCAGTTTGAGGGCCGGATGAACGTGTTCGGCACGGTTACGCGCGAAGTGACACGGCCCGGACTCTCCGGGCTGCGCATTATCGACGGCCAGCAGCGAATTCCCGTGGCTACGGCAGTGTTCGCCGGGCTGGGCATACGCGTTCGGACCGTAGACCATAGAACTAATCCACGGCGGGGCCTCGTCGTTGAAACGAGCATCGAGCGGGGACGCAAAGATCGCTCGCTGCGCGTCGTGCGTGCAGACACAACCGAGGAAAAGACGCGGCTCCGGCAGGCCCGCCTGCACGTAAGCACCCGGCTCTTTGTGCCGACCGTGCGGCGGCAGACGCTGGTCCTGGGTGGGGAAACCATGCTGCTGCGCAGCCGCGAATTAGACGAGAGCGACCTCATCCGCTTTGGCGGCGCGCGTTCACTGCGCGGCTACGACGAGGAGCGGTTTCGGGTACCCTTTGCTTCGCGCGTCCTGATGGAGTATCGCTACCTTCTGGACGACGACTCGCATGCACTCGCCTTTTTTGATCTTGGCTACATCGACGCGTCGCGCATGCCGGAGCCCTATAGTGGATTCTATCCGGGATTCGGCGTGGGCTTTCAGCTGGCGACAGACGCCGGCCTGATCAGCCTGACAGCCGCTGCCAGCACCGAGGCACCGTCCGAGGTGCGCGCCCACATGAGCATTTCACTGGGATTGTAGCACACCATGGACAACAGGCCGCCCAGAGCCAGCCCCGTCTTCTATGCGCCGCCCGTACAGCGAAGTGGCGGGCCGCGCATCACGCTCCCGCGGGATGAAGCGGCGCACACCGTGCACGCCAGATCCTCGTCTCTGCGATGAAGCAGTGCCAGCGCTGCCGGCTGCCACGCCTGCATGAGCTGCAGGCGGTACTGATGAGCCGACGCCCTGCGGTGCATCGCACACCAGGCGGCACAAAAGAAGCTGCTGAAAGTGATACGTGGCGGCGCACCGCGCAGGAACGCGGGGATGTGCTTGGACACGGCTTGCTGCGGACAGCTGAGGCTCAAGCCGGCGCGCGCAGACCGCGTGCACACAGCCGTGCAGGCACATGCGCCCAGTCGCCCGTGCCCGACCATGTTCGCGCAGCCACATGCACGCAGTCGTGTGTGCGATCAGTCGTAAGTGCGCCCTGGTGCGTGGGTAGTACGGCAGGACTTGGGAACGCCTGATGCCTGGCATCGTTTGCAATAGCTGTCAACTCTTGCGGCCATGTTTATACTTATTGTCCTTGTCATTACGCTGATCGCGGTGGTATTGACGTTTCTCATACTGCTTCAGTCTGGCAAGGGCGGCGGCCTTGCGGGAATCGCCGCGGGCGGCGCAACCACGCAAATCCTGGGAGCGCGTCAAGCACCCGACATCCTTGAAAAAGGCACGTGGATCCTGGCGACTGTCTTCATCATCCTGTGCATCCTGACCAACTTCGTGATCGATAAAGGGGGCTCGCCAGAGAGCATCATTCAGCAGCAGAGCCAGACGGCGGAGCCGGTGGCTCCAGCCCCACTGCCCGCACCTCCGGACGCGGAACCGGCCCAATAGAAAAAGGCAGCGCCGCAGCGCTGCCTTCATCCTGGCGGCATGTGCCGGCTTGTAAGCCGAATTCTGTCTGCACTGCATGACGGCCGCCGCGCCATTGCAATGGAGATCATCATCTATCTGGGACTGCCGTCGCCGACAGCCTCTAGCAGCCTACCCGCGCCGCATGTTAGACGGGCCGCCCTATCGCTGGCATGCCAGCGTGCGGCGCTGCTTGGCCTTGCACCCCATAGGGTTTACCTAGCCGCCCCGGTCGCCCGAAACGCTGGTGGGCTCTTACCCACACCCTTTCACCCATCACCTGTGATACGAAATCCATCGGCTGGTATGCTCTCTGTTGCACTTGCCGTCACCGCCGAAGCGATGCCTTCCCGTTAGGAAGTACGGTGCCCTGTGGTGTTCGGACTTTCCTCCCTGCCCATCCGGACAAGGCGATGATCCAGCCGGCACTTGTTAAGGTTACTTGCTGATGCTCCAGTCCCGCGTGGTTTGGGCCCCTTCGACCAGCTCCGTGATCTTGTCCACGAGACTCCTTGAGTCGGACCTGTCCAGGTCCGCCGTCGATTCCGCGTACATATCTGCATCAACAATGATGCGCCCGGTGTGCTCACACGCAATGATGCGGTTGCGCTGCCGGATCTCGACCTGTCGCTGCGGAGGCACCGCGAAGCCGGCGGCTGCACCACGCTCAATCTTGACCACGGCCCGGCCATCCCGGAGGCGCTTGCGCAGCCGATTGTAGGCGCGCCGGTAACGCTCATCGACCTTTTCGAGCGCCAGAATCCGCAGTGCCTTCAGCTCTTCCAGCTTCTGCTCCGTCGCAGTGCTGACCTCCTCCAGTTGGGCACGCTTGTGCTCAATCTCTTCGTCCTGCTGCGAAAGCAGCACCTCCGCCTCCTCAATCTTGAGCGACTGCTCCTCTCGCAATCCATTCGTCTCTTGAATGAACTGCTTCGCCTCGGCGATCCGTTCGTTCTGCGTCTCTATCTCCTTCGTCAGCGCATCATACTCGCGGTTGTTGCGCACCTGGAGCTGCTGCTCCCCATACCGCTTGATGAGCATCTCCGCATCCTTGATGTCGATCTCCCGGCGCTTGCGCTTGACAATAAGCTCCCGCTGCTCCTCCTGCGTATTGCGTATGCGCGTGTTAAGCCCCGCGACCGCGTCCTCCAGGTCGCGGATCTCATCGGGCAAATCCCCGCGCTCCTTCTCGAGGTTATCAATACAGTTGTCGATGTGCTGCAGCCGGATGAGCGCCCGCAGCTGCTCCCGTATCGTTGTCTCCGAATGTGTGACCATTAAATCCCGGTTTGTTGGGACACATTAACGCCGCGGGCGCACTCATGGTTCGCTGAACGCACGGATGGGACTGGTCCGGTGCGCCGTGCGCTGCCACTGCACGTCAGGGAAATGCTCTTGAAGCATCTGGCACAAGAGGGTTTCCGTGTGTACCTCCGTTTCATAGTGCCCGGCATCCACCAGCGCCATGCGCACCTGGCCATCCGGGCCGAACACCTCGAAGAAGCGGTGATACGAGATGTCCGCAGTCACGAAAACGTCCGCGCCCCGCGCCATGGCCGCTGCGGTCAGACCAGCACACGCCCCGCCGCCTACAGCCACCGTTTCAATGCGCCGTGACAGTGCGCCGACATAGCGCAATTGCTCTGCCTCAAGCCGCTTCGCCGTGCGCTGCAGGAAGGTCCGAAAGGTCAAATGGTGCGCCAGTCGACCAACGGCACCCAGCCCCGACACGCCGTCGGGGCGCGGACTAAGCGGCTGGATTTCTTGCGCGCCCAGAATCCCGGCCAGCGCAAACGACACGCCGCCGGGCGCAGCGTCCAGGTTGGTGTGCGCGCTGTAAAGCGCGATGCCCGCACTGGCCAAGCACAGCGCCATGCTACCTGTCAAGTCATCCGCCGTCATGCTGCGGAGCGGATGAAAAAACAGCGGATGGTGCGTAATCACAAGGGACGCATCCGTGCGTACCGCCTCCTCGACCACGGCGGGCGTAAGATCAAGCGCGATCAGACCACGACGCACCGGGCGACATGCATCCCCAATCTGCAGGCCTACGTTATCGTACGACTCCGCGAAGCAGGGATCGGCCCAGGCTTCTAGCACGCGGGCGATATCGGCGACTGTCGGGAGGGCTATCTTAGTGTTCATGCAGCAGTGTGGCAGAATCCAATAGAACGCCTGAGCTATGCCAAGGATCGCAGTTAGCGCGGACGAACACTGCAGCCTGGTGGCATGGGTGCTGGACGAACTCCAGCGGCGCGGGCACAATGTGGTCTACTTCGGGCCTGCGGCGGGCGAAGATGCACAGGACTGGCCGCTCGTCACCTGCAAAGCAGCCGCCTTGGTCCAGGAAGGCACCGCCGACGAAGCTATCGTGATGTGTTGGACAGGCACCGGCTGCACCATCGCCGCAAACAAGATGCCGGGCATTCGCGCAGCCTTGTGCCACGACGCAGAAACGGCGAAAGGCGCGCGGATATGGAATCACGCCAATGTGCTGGCACTCAGCCTGCGTGCGACCTCCGAAGCCATCGCCAAAGAGATCCTGGACCAGTGGTTCGCGACGCCGTTCAGCGACGACGCGTGGAATAAGCTGCAGATGGCGCGGCTTCGCGCACTGGACACGCCGCGCCGGTCGCAAGACGCCTGAGCCGTGCACAAAGCGCCCAACACGCCGGGTACAGAATGCCGGTATAACCGTGATGCCAAAATAGCGGGGCGCAGGGTGCGCCGGGGTGCCTCTGGTGCGCCTGAAGCGGTTCGACCTGCGTCGCCCTGAGGCATGGGGTCCGTCCGGCTGCAGCATCCCTTTACGCGGTGTTATCGCATGGCCACGGCGACGCCTTCCTCCTCGTCCACACGCATCAGGAGCAAAAGGCCAGCGACAAAAAACAGAAGGATCGTGGCCATGCCGGCACGCTGCGAACCGAAAAGCAGCGTGGCCTGACCCAGCAGGAAGGGCCCCAGGAAGGCGGTCGCCTTGCCTGATAACGCGTAGAAGCCAAAAAACTCGGTTTCCCGGGCCACAGGCACGAAGCGCCCCATAAGCGAGCGGCTCGCCGCCTGGTTCGGACCAACCATGAGCCCCGCTCCGATGCCGGCAACCCAGAACCACAGGGGCGTGGGTGCCAGAACGCCCAGCGCGGTGAAAGCCGAGAGGCCCACCAGCGTGACAAAGATGGTGGTCTTGCCGCCCAGCCAGTCGTCCAAAGGCCCGAACACCAGCGCCCCGACGCCCGCTGCGATGTTGAGCGCAATGCCGAAGATGATTACATCTGCGATCTCAAAGCCGAATGTGCCCGCCGCATAGATGCCGCCAAAGGCGAAGATGGTCACCAACCCGTCGTTGTACAGGAGCCGCGCTACAAGGAAGCGCAAAATCTGGCGGTAATCGCTCCGAATGACCCCCAGGCTGGATCGCAGCTGATTGATCGCGCCGCCGAACACCGCGCGCGTGCGGAGGTCTGCATGCCGCGCAGGGGCCTGAACCCACAGGAGCATCGGAACCGAAAACAGTGCAAACCACGCGGCAACCAGCACATTGGCAGCCCGGACGTTCTGGCCATCTTCTGTGGGAATGCCAAAAAGCGGCGTGGATGTCTGCACCAGGCCAAACAGGGCAATCAGGAGACAGAGGACGCCGCCGACATATCCGTAGAACTGGCCGAGTCCAGAGGCGCGCCCGATCTTGTCCCTTGGCGCGATGTCGGGCAGATAGGCGTTGTAAAACACGTTGCCCATCTCGTACGCAATCTGGGCGAACACAAAGACGCACAGCGCAAACTGCACCTGCCCTGCGGTGGGAAAGTACAGCGCGCCCGCACCGATGGAAGCACACGCAATGCAGAGGATCAAAAGGCGCTTGCGCAACCGGCCCTGGTCCGCCACCGCGCCAAGAAGCGGCGAAAGGAAGGCCACCACCAGGCCGGTCACTGTCACCGCTACCGACCACTGGGTCAGACCCGCTACCTCGTCGGCAGCGATTGCCTTGGTGAAGTACGCCGCATAGATGAAAGTGCCAATGATCGTTGGAAAGGACGAGTTGGCAAGGTCGTAGAGCGCCCACGCGTGTATCGTCCTGCTTAATAGCGGCTTCATCACGGCTTTGCCCAAACTATGCCATCGCGGAAGCGGCGGCGCTCTTCGGCGCGGCGGCTGCGATGCCCTCGTGTTCGTTCACCCGCAAAAGGAGCAGGAAACCGATCAAAAAGAACCCGATGATGGTCGCCATGCCTGCGCGCTGCGAGCCGAAGAGCAGCGTCATTTGCCCGAGCAAGAGCGGCCCCAGAAACGAGGTCGCCTTCCCGGAAAACGCAAAGAAGCCGAAGAACTCGTTCTCCTTCCTGGGCGGCACAAAGCGCCCCATAAGCGAGCGGCTAGCCGACTGGTTCGGCCCCACCATCATGCCGGCCCCCAGTCCGGCGACCCAGAACCAGGTTTCGTTTGGCGCCGCAACGCCCAAGCCGCCGAACAGCAAGAGACCGACAAGAGACCAGCAGATGGCCTTCTTGCCGCCCAGCCAGTCGTCCAGAAAGCCGAAGACAATCGACCCCAGTCCCGCCGTAACATTCAGCGCAATGCCGAAGACGATCACCTCCTCGGTCGTAAAGCCGAAGGTACCCGTAGCATAAATGCCGCCGAAGGCGAAGAGCGTAATCAGCCCGTCATTGTATACCAGACGCGCAATCAAAAAGCGCAAGAGCGGCTTGTACCTGGTGCGTATGTCGCGGAAGGTGCCAAGAAGCTGCGCGTTGGCCCGCTGAATCACCGCGCGCACGCGCGCAATCCGCTGCACCTTTGGCGCTTTCACCCACACAAAGATGGGCACGGCGAACAGCGCATACCAGGCGGCTACAAGCAGATTGGAGGCCCGGATATGCGCGCCGCCTTCCGTGCTCAGACCGAAAAGGGGCGGATCGGCCCGCACCAGCAAAAAGAGCGCCGCCAAAAGGCACAAGAGACCGCCGACATACCCGAGCCCCCAGCCTAGTCCAGACACGCGCCCTATCTTGCCCGGCGGTGCAATATCGGGCAGGTACGCATTGTAGAAGACATTGCCCATCTCGAAGGCGATGTTGGCCACCGTGAAAATGGCCAGCGCCATCAGCACGTCGCCTTCGCCAGGAATAAACAGCAGCGCACTGCCCAGTATGGCCACCACGGTGGAGATGAGCAGCATCCGCCGGCGAAGCCCATAGCGGTCCGCTACCGCGCCCAGGTATGGTGAAAGCACAGCCACCGCGATGGCCGTTATAGTGACGGCCCACGCCCATTGCGCGGTGCCTGCTGTTTCGCTGGCCGCGATGCCCTGCGTAAAGTAGGCTGCATAGACAAAAGTGACGATCAGCGTGGTAAACGCCGAGTTGGCAAAATCGTACAAGGCCCACGAAAGGACGACGTTTGTACGGGCAGTCGGCATCATCATGCTGTGCAGTGCAAGGCGACGCCCTAAAGTACAACAAGTACGACGGCGCGCCCGTCCTTCTGCCGCATGTATCGCCGCACACTACCGTAACGGCCGAGCCTATGTATAGCGTTCAAACCTTTGATGCAATTTCTGATGCAGGCCTCAAGGAGCTCCCCGATCGCCTGTATACAGTGCACACCGCGGCCGGCGCGCCGGACGCGTTCCTGCTGCGCAGTCACGACCTGCACCGGGCCGCGCTGCCGCCCTCCCTCAAGGCCATAGCACGCTCTGGTGCCGGAGTCAACAACATACCCCTTGCGCGCTGCTCTGCGGCGGGCATTGCCGTGTTCAACACGCCGGGTGCCAATGCGAACAGCGTCAAGGAGCTGGTGCTGTGCGGCATGCTACTGTCCTCGCGCCGCATCGTGGAGGGCATTGCCTGGGCCCGCACGCTACACGGGGATGCGGTGGAGGCCCAGATAGAACAGGGCAAACGCTGGTTCAAAGGGCCAGAACTTACGGGCAAGACCTTGGGCGTCATCGGCCTCGGCGCCATCGGCGTAGTGGTGGCCAATGCCGGCTATGCGCTTGGTATGCGCACGATAGGGTTCGACCCCTTCATCTCCGTGTCCAGTGCGTGGGGCTTGTCGCGTGAGGTGCACCGCGAAGAAAGCCTCGGCTCGCTGATTGCCAAGTCGGACTACATCACCATCCATGCGCCACTCAACGACAAGACCCGCGATCTGATTGCAGCGCCACAGTTTGCGCTGATGAAGCCGGGGGTGCGGCTCTTGAACTTTGCGCGCGGGCCGCTGGTCAAACAGGCGGCACTCCTGAAGGCCCTCGACGAAGGGCGGGTAGCCTGTTACGTAACAGACTTTCCAGATGCTGTGCTGATTCGCCATGAGAAAGTGCTGCCGGTGCCGCATCTGGGTGCTTCCACGCCTGAAGCAGAGGACAACTGCGCGGTCATGGCGGCGCGGCAGCTTCGCGACTACCTGGAGCGCGGCATCGTGGTGAATTCTGTGAATTTTCCAACGGTGCGGCTGGCCCTGCCCCCCGATGCGCAGCGGATTCAGATTGTCAACCGCAATGAGCCCAGCATGATAAGCCAGCTTACGGCGGTCTTGGGCACGGCCGGCATCAACATTACCGACCTTATCAACAAGGGGCGCGGAGAGCTGGCCTACACTATCATCGATGTGCACCAAGAAGTGACCGATGCCATCCTGCGTCGGCTCCGCGCTATTGATGGCGTAGTGCGGGCGCACCGCATCCTGCCCCAGGCCTGATGACGTTTCCGATGCTTCCGGAAGCTGCTCCGCGGCGAGGCAGCCGCGCCACGCGGCGGTGCTGGCAGGCCCTGCTAGGCCTTTGGGGGTGGGAGTTTGAAGGTGCGCTGCCGAACTTGCCCCGGTTTGTGCTCATCGGCGCACCACATACGTCGAACTGGGATTTTGTGATCGCCATCACAGCGATCGGCGCCCTGGGGCTGCGCGTGACATGGCTGGGGAAGCACACGCTGTTTCGCTGGCCATTCGGACCCGTCCTGCGCCGGCTCGGCGGCGTTGCGGTGGACCGGCGTGCATCCCACGGCCTGGTGGGGTTCGCCACCGAAGCATTTCGCCATGAAGAAGCCCTAGTCATAGGCATAGCGCCGGAAGGTACGCGGCGGCGGACAGTGCGCTGGAAAACCGGCTTCTACCACATCGCCGCGGGTGCCGGCGTTCCCATCGTGCCGGTCTACCTCGACTATCGCCGCCGCCGCATGGGTACGGGCGTCCCGATCCACCCAACTGGTGACGCCAAGGCCGACCTGAAACGCGTGTACGACTGTTACGCCCCCTATGCGCGGGCAGGCCGATGGCCGGCGCTCTTCAGTCTAGGGGAAGATGCCTAGCTGCATGTATCCTTTGGCGATCTTGTCGATGGCACTCACAAAGGCACCAGTGCGCAGGTCTGTCTTGTGCCTTCTGGAAGATCTGCGAATCTCTTCGTAGGCGCTGACCATCGTGTCCTCCAGGCCGGAGTTGACAAGATCCTCCTCGCTTGCACCGAACCCCAGGTCGGTCATGACCTGCGTAGGCATCGCGACCGGCGTGCCGATGCGCTGATCGATCAGGTTCTCCACCGACTGCAGGATGCGCGAGGCATTGCGCGCCTCAAACCGTCGGCTCATGCGCCCATGGCGCACATGGGACAGGTTGCGCAGCCACTCAAAGTAGGACACCGTCACGCCGCCGGCATTCAGATACACGTCGGGAATGACCAGCACACCGCGGTCGCTGAGCATCTGGTCCGCACGCGCGGTCAGCGGGCCATTCGCCGCTTCGGCGATGACCTTCGCTTGAATGCGATCCGCATTGTCCTCCCTGATCTGCCCCTCCAGGGCGGCGGGAATAAGAATGTCGCACGGAAGCTCCAGCGCGTCCGCCGAAGTATTCAGGTTCGTCGCACCGGGAAAGTCCAGGATCGAGCCCGTAGCGAGACGATGCGTCACCACATTTTCCAGGTTGAGCCCGTTGGGACTGTAGATGGCTCCCTCGTACTCCGCCAGGCCTACCAGGCGCGCACCGGCCTCCGCGACAAACCGGGCGGCGTGATACCCGACGTTGCCCAGGCCCTGCACCACGACGCGCTTGCCTGCCAGGCCTGTGGATAGGCCCAGCTCCTGCATATCTTCCGCAACGTCGCAGGCCTCTCTGATGCCAAAAAAGACGCCGCGACCTGTGGCTTCCACACGTCCACGCACGCCGCCGTGACCCACGGGCTTGCCCGTGACGCAGGCCAGCGCGTCCAGCGGGTTGTCGGTAACAGACGTATACGTATCCATGATCCAGGTCATCTCCTGCGCGCCCGTGCCGTAATCCGGCGCGGGCACATCCACCCCAGGCCCGATGAAGTTCTTGCGGGCCAGTTCAAAGGTGTACCGGCGCGTGATGCGCTCGAGCTCACGGACAGAATACTCCCGCCGATTGATCGCAATGCCGCCTTTGGCACCACCGAAGGGCACATCGACAATGGCGCACTTGTAGGTCATCAGCGCCGCCAGGGCCATGACCTCATCTGCATTGACGACCGGCGCATACCGGATGCCGCCCTTGGTGGGCTGCTTGTGGTGGCTGTGCTCGGCCCGATACGCCCGAATCACCTCAATCTCGCCAGAGTCGCGTATGATCGGAAATCCCACCTCGTATACGCTGTTACAGCTCTTGATCTGGTTCAACAGCCCCGTGGGGTGCGACGTGTGCACAGCCGCCCGGTCGAACATCAGGTTGACCTGCTTGAAAAAGGAAGCGCCGCTATCAGAACCCATTGAGTCGGGGTTTTGGCGATGGGAATGCGCGTCAAAGGTACAAAACCGGACGCTGTACTGTATCTTCTTTCGCTCTGTCGGGCTGCTTTGCGGCACAACAGGAATTGCAAACAACACTTCGGTGAAAGCGCCCGGTGGAAGCGCAAGTTCTCTACGATATCGTGCTGGTCATTGTCCTGGGCATCGGTGCGCAGTGGCTGGCCTGGAAGGTGAAGATCCCCTCGATCCTGCTGCTGCTCATCCTGGGGTTTATTGCGGGCCCGATTACAGGCATCGTAGCACCCGAAACGCTGCACGGAGACTGGCTGTTTGCGTTCGTCTCCCTGGCCATCGGCGTCATCCTTTTCGAGGGCGGCCTCAGCTTGCAGATCAGCGAACTTCGGGGCGTGGGCCGGACGGTGCGCAACCTCATCACAACGGGCGTGCTGATCACCGGGGCATTGGCAGGCTTCTTTGCGTGGTGGGTGATCGGCATGGAGCCCGAGGTGGCAATCCTCACCGGCGGCATCCTGACGGTGACCGGTCCGACCGTGGTGATCCCACTGCTGCGCCATGTGCGTCCCAAAGGGCGCGTGAGTGCCATCGCCAAGTGGGAAGGCATCACCATAGATCCGGCCGGCGCCATCCTCGCCGTGCTGCTCTTGGACCTTATCCTGGTGCTGGGCGCAGAAGTCGGAGAAGCCGGCAGCGACCCGGGACTGGTGGGCCACCTGGTCGTGGCAGCGCAGAGCCTGATAACGGTCATTGTGCTGAGCATCGGGGTCAGCATACTCAGTGCGGCCTTGCAGATCATCATCCTGCGCAAGCATCTGGTGCCTGACTATCTGCAGGACCCTGTTGCGCTCACTATCGTCCTGGGTACCTTCGCGGTGGCGCACATGCTGGGCGGTGAAGAGGCTGCACTGCTGACAACCACGCTGCTGGGCATCATCTTGGCCAATCAGCCCTGGGTGTCCGTGCACCGCATCGTAAAGTTCAAGGAAGACCTGCAGGCACTCCTGTTGGCCTGTCTCTTTATTCTGCTCAGTGCCAGGCTGGATGTGGGTGTATTGACCCACATCAACGGGAACGCTTTCATCTTCCTGGGCATACTCATCTTCCTGGTGCGCCCGGTGGCGGTACTGCTTTGCTCAGCGGGCACCGGGCTCAACTGGAAGGAAAAGACCTTCATTGCCTGGCTCGCGCCGCGCGGCATCGTTGCAGCGGCCGTAGCGGCGCTGTTTGCCGAACGGCTTGTTGACAACGGCTACGCGGCGGAGGTGGGTGAAGCGCTGATCGCCACGGTGTACCTCGTGGTGGTAGGCACAGTCGCGGTGTACGGGCTTACGCTCGGACCGATCGCGCTGCGCCTGGGCCTGGCTGACCGCAACCCGCAGGGCGTGCTGTTCATGGGCGCCTACCGGTGGGTGCAGGACGCCGCGCGGGCACTGCAGGACCTGGGGTTCAGGGTACTCCTCATTGATGCCAATGCGCGCAACATCGCGCAGGCGCGCGACAAAGACCTGCCTGCACTGGCCACGGACGCCTTGGCGGAAACCGTCACCGACGAGCTTGACCTCGGCGGGCTGCGCCGCTTTCTGGCAGTGACTGCCAATGATGAGATCAACTCTCTGGCGGCCCTGCACTTCACCGAAGTCTTTGAAAATAAGGAGGTGTACCAGATAGGCACCGGCGCAGAAAGCAATCCCGAAGGTCCCCGCCGCCGCGTGGGCCACCTGCGCGGCCGCCCGCTTTTTGGCGAAGCCATCACGCAGCAGACCATCACGCGCCAATATCAGGAAGGCGGAACGATCTGCACGTTCGGACTGACGGAGACACAATCCTATGAGGCCATCCAAGCGCAGTTTGGCGAATCCCTGGTGCTGCTGTTCATAGTGCGCGGCACCAGCATCATGATCCACGCTGAACCGAACTCCGTGACGCCGCAGCCGGGCGACTCGGTCGTCGTGCTCCTGCCCTCTCCGGCCATGCTGGAAGGCAACACCACCAGGGCGCTGAGCCAAACCGTTTTGTCCAATGCTGCTGTGCTGGAGCTGGAAGACAACGCGTCAGCGGAAGAGGTCGTGTTGGCGGCGGCCCGTATGCTGGCGCAGCCCATTTCGGCCTCGGAAGCCCAGTTGGAAACGCTGCTGCAGGAGAGTCTGGCGGCCCCGCGCGCCGTCGGCGCGCGGGATGCGGCAGTGATCCATCTGCGGCTGGAGGCGGCCCCGACTCCGCTGCTGCTGCTGGCCCGAAGCCAAGACGGCGTGCTTCTGAACGGTGCTGCACGCTTACACGCACTCATCGTCATGGTGACCTCTACAGCCGGCGAGTCCTGCCTACCACTGCTCGCTCAGATTGCCGGCTCTGTTCGCAAGCGCACCTTCAAAGAGGCCTGGCTGAGCGCCGCCACGCCCGAGGAACTGCGCAACGCGCTCCTAGCGCAGCATTCGGTGGCGGCATAGCCGCCTTTAGGCGCGCCCTTCCACGATCTTCTTGCGGCGGGAGTCGCCCAGTGAGACCGTGCGGGCCTCCTGGATAGAGCGAAGGCGGAGGTTGAGCATCTCCACCATGATGGAGAAGGCCATCGCAAAATAGAGGTAACCCTTGGGAATGTGAAAGTCCAGCCCGTCCGCAACCAAAGCCAGACCGATCATCAGGAGGAAGCTGAGAGCCAGAATTTTCACGGTGGGCCGTTTTGCGATAAAGCGCGAGATCGCGCCAGCGGAGAGCATCATCACACCGATGGCAATGACGATCGCCGTGATCATCACGGGTACTTGATCAGCCATGCCGACAGCCGTGATGACCGAATCGAGTGAGAACACCACATCCAAGAGCAGAATCTGCACCATCACGGCCGAAAAGGTGGCGACTGCGCGGCCACTCGTGTGCCCGTGGGCAGTCCCCTCCAGCTTGTCGTGAATCTCGTTGGTAGCCTTGGCCAAAAGGAACAGCCCGCCACCAACAAGAATGAGGTCTTTACCAGAAAATCCCATGCCCAGAATGGTGAACAGATCTTCCGTCAGCCGCATGATCCATGTCAGCGACAAGAGCAGTACAATGCGCCCGAACATGGCCAGGGCCAACCCCCAGAAGCGCGCCGAAGCCTGCTGCTTCTCTGGCAGCTTGCCCGAGAGAATCGAGATGAAGATGATGTTGTCAATGCCGAGAACGATCTCCAGGAGCGTCAGCGTAAGCAGCGCGGCAAGCGCTTCGGGTTGCGTAATCCAGTCCACAGCAACGGTCGTTGGTTAAGGGAATCAAACTAACAATTACACCCGTGGCGAAGGTTCAACGCTTGAAGCGGGCCAAACCAGCTCGCTCGGCACGCAGGTGCATGATCCCCCCTTTTTCGAGTACCTTCTGAGGATCCAACAAGCGATCCGGTCTAGTCTGCCTGCTGCAGGACCCCTTGCATAATGATTGACGCCTCGACGCAGCTGGTCGGTATCCTGGGCTGGCCCGTTCGGCATTCGCTGTCGCCCATCATCCACAACGCGGCGCTAAAAGCCCAAGCCCTCAACTGGCGGTACGTCGGGCTGAATGTGCCTCCCAGGCGGCTCGGCGACGCCGTAAGAGGCTTGGTTGCTTTGGGCTTTTTGGGCGCAAACATCACCATCCCCCACAAGGAGGCGGTGCTGCCCCTTCTTGACCGCCTCTCGGACGGCGCGCGTGCAGTGGGCGCGGTGAACACGATAGTGATTCGGGATGGCCTTCTCTATGGCGACAACACGGATGTGGCAGGATTCCTTGCGCCGCTCACCCCGCGGCGCGACGGGCTGCGCGAAGGCAACATGGTGGTGCTCGGCGCAGGTGGCGCTGCGCGCGCGGTGGTGTATGCGCTCCTGACTGCGTTTGCACCGCGCCGGGTCACGATAGCATCGAGACGCGCGGCACCGGCCGAACAGATTGCGCACGACATGAGTGTTTTCGGCGCGGTCGACGTGGTCGCACTCCCAGAAGCTGCGCAGCTCCTTGCGGAGGCGCACCTTGTGGTCAATGCAACGCCGGTGGGCATGCACCCAGAGACAAGCGTCTCGCCATGGCCTGACCGCACCGCCTGGCACGCAAGGCAGCTCGTGTACGATCTGGTGTACCGCCCGCGCAGCACACAGCTTATGCAGGAGGCATCGGCGCGCGGTGCACAGGTTCTGGGCGGCTTGCCCATGCTGCTCGGCCAGGCCGCGGAGGCGTACCGGCAGTGGACCGGCAAAGCCATGCCGCTCGACATCGCGGCACAGGCCGTTGAAAAGATCCTGTAGATAACGTACCTTGTGCCCTTGCCTTACCCCATGCGAATTAAAGAGGTCTCTGGGCGCGGACCTTTAAACAAATCCTTGCACTATGCTGATCAAACGTATTACGCTATGCCTGATGCTGGGGGTCACTGCGGCCGCCTATGCCCAGGTGGATGGCCTGGGCCAGACCGAGTTTGCTAATTCTGGTGCGGAAGAGGCGCAGGAACCCTTCCTGCGCGGATTGCTGCTCTTGCACAGCTTTGAGTATGAAGACGCGCGCGAGGCCTTTGCCGAGGCGCGCAAGATCGACAAGGATTTCGCCATGGCTTATTGGGGCGAAGCGATGAGCTACAACCACCCGGTGTGGTTCACGCAGGAAACGAAAAAAGGCCGCGCCGTACTGGAAGCGCTTGGGTCCACGCTAGAGGAGCGACTTGAGCGGGCACCCACCGCACGCGAAAAGGATTACCTGCGCGCAGTCGAAGCACTCTTCTACAGCGACGACGACAAGAACACGCGGGATTTCAACTACATGGCGTTTATGGAGCGGATGGCGGACCGCTATCCCAACGATCTGGATGCCCGAGCCTTCTACGCCCTGTCTCTGATCGGCTGCAGCCACGGCGGGCGCAATTTTACGCTATATATGAAGGCCGCCGCCGCCGGTGAAACGGTGTTCGCACGCAACCCCCAGCACCCCGGGGCAGCGCACTACCTGATCCATTCCTACGATGATCCGGTGCATGCCCCCCTGGGCTTGCGCGCGGCGAGGGTCTACTCGGAGATTGCGCCATCCGCAGCGCATGCGCTGCATATGCCGACGCATATCTTTACGGCGCTGGGCATGTGGCAGCGCGTTGTAGATCTGAACGAGAAGTCATACCAGGCCGCAGAGCAGCGCAGACTGCGCAAGGAGCTGCCACTGACGGCCCGCTCGTACCATGCGATCCATTGGAAGACCTACGGTTTGCTGCAGCAAAGCCGCTTTGAGGAGGCCAGGGAAGCCATCCTGAGCGTGCACAGCGATGTGGAAGCCACAGGTGGCAAGGGCCGAACGCGCTCTTCTCTGGCACTTATGCGGGCAGCGTACCTGATAGATACGGATCACTGGGACTCCAACATTGCGGCCATCACCCTCGATGGCGAGAAGCTGGGAACGGAAACGCGGGCCAACCACCTCTTTGTGGAAGGCATGATGGCGCTCAAGCACGGCGACCTTGATGCGGCGTTCGACCATGTGAAGCAGCTCATGGACCTGGAGGGCAAGGGCAAGGGCCGCACGATCGCCACCATCCTTCAGCATGAGCTGAAGTCGCTGTTGCTGTTGAAGGAGGGCAATCCGGTCGAGGCTGTAAAGCTCTTGCGGGAAGCCGCGGCCATGGAGGACGCGATGCCGTTTGACTTCGGGCCGCCTTCTCCGGTAAAGCCGTCGCACGAACTCCTCGGCGAGATTCTTCTGGCACAGGAGGACTATGAAGGGGCACAGGCGGCCTTTACCCAAGCACTGGCACGCGCGCCCAAGCGCGCCCGTGCGCTGCGTGGTCTGGCGGCGGCAGCGAAAGGAGCCCAGGACATGGATGTGGCGAAGGATGCCTCCAGAACGCTCAAGGAGATCACCCCCCAGGCAGACTTCGGCACTACCAAAGGCAAGACCATCAAGTATTAGGCCTTGCACAGGCTTGCCGCTTCACTGCTGATCGGGCTGCTGCAGCTGGCCGCAGTCGCACACGCGCAGCCGAAGCATGAGTTCAGAGGCGCATGGATTGCGACCGTGCTGAACCTCGACTGGCCTAATCGGAACGACCACCCGCACACGCAGCAGCAAGACCTGCTGTATATGCTGGACCGTCTGCAGGCTGCCGGCATCAACGCGGTGTTCTTCCAGGTGCGCTCGGAGGCCGATGCGATGTACGCGTCCAGCCTCGAGCCGTGGTCCTACTGGCTGACCGGCAGTCAGGGGACGCCCCCCGACCCGTTCTACGACCCGCTGGCCTTCGCCATCGAAGCGGCGCACAAACGCGGCATGGAGCTGCATGCCTGGTTCAACCCGTATCGCGCCAACCGCGGCTCTTCCTACCCGACCGACACCAGCCATGTCACACACAGACATTCGGACTGGCTGTACCAGTCAGGCCCGCTCACGCTCCTGGATCCGGGGCAGGCGGCCGTCCGCGACTATATCGTGGAGGTGATCATGGATGTGGCGCACCGCTATGATGTAGACGGAATCCACTTCGATGACTACTTCTATCCATATCCCCCGAACCAGATCACCAACCAGGACGCCTATACGTTCAGCACCGAAAGCCGCGGCTTCACCGACATCAAGGACTGGCGTCGGGACAACGTCAACCTGCTGATAGCCCAGATTGCAGACAGCCTGCGCGCCTATGATCCATCCATAAAGTGGGGCATCAGCCCGTTCGGAATATACCGCAACAACGTGCCGGAAGGCATCGTGGGGCTGGACGCCTACGACGTGATCTTTGCAGACCCCTTGGCGTGGCTGCAAGAGGGTTCGGTGGACTACCTGGTGCCGCAGCTGTACTGGCCCTTTGGGGGCAACCAGGACTACAACAAGCTGGCGCGGTGGTGGGTCGAGCAGATCAGCGGGCGGCACCTCTACATCGGTCACGGGCTTTATCGGGCTGATCCCAACACGTTTGCAGGAACACTGTTCTCTGCGGACGAGATCCCGGACCAAATTCACTTCAACCGGGGCTACCTGGACATCTTGGGCAGCGTGTTCTTTCGATCAAAGAACATCACCCACTACTACTCGCAGGATATTTTTGAGCGGCTTCGGACGGAGTTCTATCAGCACCCTGCACTGACGCCGTCCATGCCCTACAAAGACCAGACGATCCCGGAAGCGCCCGCAAACCTGACCTACGATTGGACCGGCGACACCGAGGTGACGCTGCGCTGGTCTCCTCCAGCGGTCGGGGGTGGCCGCTACGCCGTCTATCGCCTGCGCTCTCCCATGCCACCGGATGTGGACGATGCCAGCGAGGACGCGCGCAACCTTTGGGCGGTCACAGGCGACACGATGCTGGTGGACTATCCGGGCGAAGCACCCGATCCGTATTACTACTTCGTTCGCACTGTCAGCCGCAACGCAATCGAGAGCGCTGCGACGACGCCCGTATTCCTGGATGGGCGCGCAACCGGCGCTTTTCAGGAAGTGCCGAGGGTCGCGGCTCACCTTGTCAACTATCCCAATCCGTTCACCGAAGAAACACGCATCGAGTTTATGCTGGCGCACAGTGCTCCGGTCACGCTGCGCATCTTCAACGCCCTGGGCGCGGAGGTTCAGACGCTCGTCCAAAACCGCCGCCTGAGCGCAGGCGTGCACGCGTACTACCTAGAAGGCGGCAGCCGCCTCAGTAGCGGCGTTTACTATGTCGTGCTGGATTTGGGCTTCGAGCGCCTGGTAAGGCCCATCGTGCGGGTGCGTTAATGGCTTGGCCGCGTGGGCGCAGACCCGGCGCGCCATCGATGCACCCGGTCCTACAGATCACGGCCGTGGCAGGGAGCACACGCCATCGCGAAGCGGAGCTCTACCTGTGTGCTCCCCATGCGCTGAGACCGTTCTCGACTGCTCTAGCCAAGCCTGGAAGCGTGCTTTGGCTACCTTGATGCGCGCCGCCGCAACTCCGATTCGGAAGCAGGATTCGGCTACAATCTAACAATGTCAGCCGCCGGTTTCGATCCCTCCGCCGCTTCCCAATGGCCGCGTGAGGCCGGCGGCTGCATCCAGGTCCGCGACTCGGCTCACCGCGTGCAATGAGATGACAAATCTGGTCACACGGCAACCGAGCGCCGGCACCGCGAGCATCAGCGACACCCAGCGACGTGCCCGTCTTGGGTCAGCATAGTAATCCTGCTGCTTGGCTGCCTCGATAATCTGCCAAGCCACCAGCCACGCTTGTCCGTCTCATCTGGTTGAACACGAGCCCTTAAAGTTGGAACGTTGGAAGTCTTGCTCCCGAGCGCACACTTTAGCACGTCCGCCGCTCATCACCCGACCGCTGTTCCTTCCTCTGGATATAAGGCACGCAAGTTGTAGTCATCTGCTGCGCTTGGATCGCGCGTGCACCACAAAAGACCGCATAGACCGGGCAAGCCGCTTTGTGGCTACGACAAGAGCAGGTATAATCCCGCTGCGGCGAGGCCGCCCAGCGTGGGGCCGACCACCGGGATCCACGCGTACGACCAGTCGCTGTCCCGCTTGTGGGCTATAGGCAAGAGCGCATGCATGATGCGCGGACTCAAATCGCGCGCCGGATTGATGGCGTAGCCCGTGGTCCCGCCCAGGCACAGCCCTATTACGAGCACGAGGAGTCCGACTGGCAGCGCGTCAAGCGGCCCTAGGCCGATATCGGGTTCCACCATGTACAAAATGGCAAAGACCAGCACAAAGGTCGCAATCACTTCGCAGAACAGGTTGCGCACATCATTGCGGATGGCCGGCCCCGTGCAAAACGTGCCTAACTTTGCATCTGGATCGTCCGTGGCATCGAAGTGGTCCCGGTACTGGTACCATACCAGAAAGGCCCCGATCGCAGCACCGATGAACTGCGCAGCGAGATACTCAGGCACCCGGGGCCAAGCAAACTCGCCCGCGAGCGCCAGTCCTACCGTAACCGCGGGGTTGATGTGTGCCCCGCTAAAGCCAGCCACAACGAAAACAGCCACAAATACGGCAAGCCCCCACCCTGCGGTGATGGCAATCCAGCCCGACCCGGAGCCCTTGGTACGCTTCAGCACCACATTGGCTACCACGCCATCACCGAGCAGAATGAGCAGTGCGGTACCGATAATTTCTCCTGCAAATGCATTCATGAGTCCGTGCGTGGGCTCTTATTATTCGATGGTTGCCCAGCCTTTAGCGCGCCGCAGCGCCCGATGCCAACCGGCGATCAGCGCTTCGACCCGATCGGCCGCCATGCGCGGCTCGAACGTTCTGTCCACCTGCCAGAGCGCAGCAACCTCATGGGCGTCTTTCCAGAATCCTGTGGCCAGTCCAGCCAGGTATGCTGCGCCCAGGGCTGTGGTCTCCTTCACCACCGGACGCACGACGGGCACGCCCAGGATGTCCGACTGAAATTGCATCAGCATCCCGTTGGCTGTAGCGCCGCCATCCACGCGTACCTCCGACAGACTAATGCCCCCATCCCTTTCCATGGCGCGGATGACATCCATGCTCTGGTAGGCAATGCTTTCCAGTGCGGCGCGTGCCAAATGGCTGCGCCCGGTGCCGCGCGTAAGCCCTACGATGGTGCCGCGGGCATACGGATCCCAGTGCGGTGCCCCCAGTCCTGCAAAGGCGGGGACCAGGTAGACGCCGCCCGTCTCGTCGCACTGACCGGCCAGCGCTTCCACCTCCTTAGAGGACGCAATGAGGCCCAATCCGTCTCGCAGCCACTGCACTACCGCGCCGCCGATGAACACGCTGCCTTCAAGGGCATAGCGCAGCCCGTGGCCGCGGTCCCATGCCACTGTCGTAAGCAGGTTGTTCCTGGATGCAACCAGGTCCTGTCCGGTGTTCATGAGCAGGAAGCAACCCGTGCCATACGTGTTCTTCACCATGCCGGGCGCGGTGCACACCTGCCCAAAGAGGGCTGCCTGCTGATCGCCACCGATGCCTGCGACGGGCGTTGGCGTACCCAAAAGAGACGTTTCGCCTACGATTCCGCTGGAAGGTGCAACCGTTGGAAGGACTGCCCGCGGCACATCCAGGATGGCCAGAAGCTCATCATCCCAGTCCCCGGTTCGAATGTTGTACAGCAACGTGCGCGACGCGTTGGAAGCATCGGTGGCATGCACGCGGCCTTCGGTGAGGTTCCAGATAAGCCAGGCGTCGACGGTACCGAATGCCAGTTCGCCCCGCTCGGCCCGCGCCCGCGCACCATCCACATAATCCAGGATCCATCGCAGCTTTGTGCCTGAGAAGTAGGCATCGAGTACCAGGCCGGTCTTGGCTTGGAAGAGACTGGCATAGCCATCGCGCCGCAGGGCGTCGCACAGGGCGGCCGTCCGCCGATCCTGCCACACGATCGCGTTGTGTATGCATTGTCCTGTGCGCCGATCCCACACCAGAGTGGTTTCGCGCTGATTCGTGATGCCGATGGCCGCGATGTCCTCGCTGCGCAAGCCGCAGCTTCGGACGACTTCCGCCGCGGCATTGGACTGCGTCGTCCATATATCGACGGGATCGTGCTCCACCCAGCCCGGCTGCGGATAGATCTGGCGGATCTCGTCCTGAACGACATGCACCAGAGTCCCGTCTCGATCAAACACAATCGCCCGGGAGCTGGTAGTGCCCTGATCAATGGCAAGGATGTAGGACATGCCGCGCGTTTAGGACCATGCACGCGCAATATACACCGCAGCACCTATCCGGGGCTGCCGCGCTGATGCAACACGCAGCGCCTATAGACGTAATGCAACGGCAAGACCTCTTGTGTTCCTATGGATTTGCTCACTGCCATTGCGGCAACAGGATTCCTGCTTGTTGCCATCGGGATCTCGAGCCGCAAGTACAGTCCGCTGGCGGTGCTGGGCGGTCTGGCCGCTATCGGTATAAGTATCGCGAGCCGCCTGTTGGGGGGTGGCGGCTTCTTCGAAGTCAGCATTGAGCTGCTCAGAGATACCGGTCTGGCCCTCATCCTGGCTGCGTTGTGGCTGGTGGTGCGCAAGCCGCACCCGGGGGCACGTCCGTTCTTTTTGCTAGGCGTCCTTTCGCTGGTGTTGGCGGGCCTTTTGTTTCTTGCAAGCCGAGCCATCGGAACTTTCACGCCCGCGGCCACGACATCGCTACTGGTAGAGCTCGGCCCCGACGATGAGATTGGTGAAGTCGCGCCCATACTGCGACGCTACGGTGCGGACACGGAGCGCGCATTTCCTACGGTGGCGCTGGAGACAGACGAAGACTTGGCGCAGGTTTTTCTGGTGCATGTCCGAACGCATGCCGCGCCCCAGCTGATGGCAGCGCTCCGGGCAGATGGCGAGAATGTGGACTTCGTGGAATTGAACTCCGAGGTATCGCTGCAGCCCGTCCTTTCAGGCACAGGCACTTTGCCTCCCGCGCGCACCTACCTGGAGAACGACCCGCGCGTCAGCGAACAGTGGGCGCTGGAGGCCATTGGCGGGCATGAAGTCCATGCCGTACTGCGCAACCTTCAACCCGTCCGCAGGGCACGTGTAGCCATCCTTGACACGGGCATGGAGGGCCGTCATGAAGACCTTGAAGGTGTGCTTGGCAGCGCTGGTGCCCGTGATGCTCATGGGCATGGCACGCACTGCGCCGGCATTGCCGGGGCAGCAACCAACAACGGCCTGGGAATCGCATCGCTCAACTGGGAAGGACAGTTTATCGAGCTGCTTTCCTTTGAGGCCTTAGGCAATACCGGCCGCGGCACATTGGAGCAGATTGCGCAGGCGATCATTGATGCGACACAGGCCGACGTGGATGTCATCTCCATGTCTCTGGGCAGCACTGCCCCCGTGCAGCCCAGGGTGCTCGTGACCGCGGTGGCGTTTGCGCTGCGCCATGATGTGATTGTGGCCGCTTCTGCTGGCAACAGCAACGAAGATGCGGTGGACCACTTCCCCTCCAACATCGATGGCGTGATCGCCGTGGCCGCCGTAGATCAGCACTTCGAGAAGGCTGCGTTCTCCAACACCGTTGGCAGCCTGTCGCGCCCGCTTGCGGCACCCGGCGTAGACATCCTTTCCTCCTACCTGCACGGCGAGTATAGAACGCTCAGCGGCACCTCAATGGCCACACCCGTCGTCACTGGCATCCTCGGCATCATGCGCGCACTGGACCCGGCCCTCACCGCGCCGGACGCCTACGCGATCCTGCATTCGACGGGTCGGACTGTCCGCGCGACGCCACAGGTAGGGCGCGTGGTCAACGCCGAGGCCGCAATCCGCGCCGTGCGTGCTCAGTAACGTACGGGCCGCGCTGCGTGTGCGCGCCAAGGCGTGGTTCACGACGCATCCAAGCGCCGTGCGCGCACCCTTCAGTCCTCCACCTCTACGACTGCTTCAATCTCAACGGCGATGCCGATGGGGAGCGACGACATGCCGACCGCCGTACGGGCGTGCCTGCCTATCGCGGGGCCAAAGACCTCCACGAACAGGTCACTGCATCCGTTGATGACATTCGGCTGCTCGGTGAAGTCCTCTATGGCATTGACCATGCCGTTGACTTTGACGATCCGCACCACCTTGTCCAGGTCGCCGATCTCGGCCCTGAGGGAGGCGAGAAGCGCCAGGCCGGTCAGCCGGGCGGCCTCGTAGCCTTCTTCCACCGACAGGTCGCGTCCGACCTTCCCGGTCAGGTAGGTACCATCAGCCTGGAGCGGGCCATGACCGGCCAAGAAAATCAGGTTGCCGCTCCGTACCGAGCGCACGTAGTTTGCCACAGGTGCGGGCGGTTCAGGCAAGGTGATGCCCATCTCCTCTAAGCGCGCCTCGGCACCCTGACCCTGCGCGGAGAGCGCACAAGCCGCAAGCAGTCCAACAAGTAGTAGTGTCCTCATTGCACATCCTGTATCGTTTTGTGGAAAGTGTCCTGGTTAATGTTGCCCCCGCACAATACGACGGCCACGCGGCATTGGGCAAACCGTCGCGCGCTTTTCGTAAGCCCGGCGACCGCAACACCCGCCGCGCCCTCGACAACCAGAGATTCGTGATCGTAGAGCCAGCGGAGGCCTTGCGCGATTGCGCGTTCGCTAACCAGCACCCAGTCGTCCACCAGCAATGTGCACAAGGGCAGTGTGATGGTGCCTGATTCCAGCCCGCCCGCAGTGCCATCGGATAGCGTAGGCTGGGAAGGAGCATGGACCACGGCCCCGGCCCGCACGGACTGATGCATGACCGGGGAGGCCTCCGGCGAGCACCCGATGACCCGTGTGCCCGGGCTTAGGGCCTTGACTGCAGACGCGACCCCGCTGATGAGACCCCCGCCCCCGACCGCCATCAGTACGTAATCCAGGGCGCGTACCTGCGACAACAGCTCCGTGCCGACCGTGCCCTGCCCACCAATAACCTCCATATCATTATAGGGAGACACGAACACACAACCTGTGGCCCTGGCTGCGCGGCGCGCAGCGTATTCCGCCTCCACGGCGTCACCAGCGACGAACCGCAGGGTAGCGGGATAGCGCTTGAGCGCGGCGACTTTGTGCGGCTGCGCAGATATCGGAAGGTACAGCGTGCATGCCAGTCCCGCGATTTGGCACGCATGGGCTACGGCAAGCGCATGGTTGCCTGTAGATGCGGCTACGATGTGCTGGCCGGACCCCTTAAGGGGCAGCAGCTTGTTGAGCGCACCGCGCACCTTGAAAGAACCGGTATGCTGGAGATGCTCCAGCTTGAGAAAAACCCCGCCGCCGCAAACCTTGCTGGGGTGGGAAGCCCGGCGAATCGGCGTATTGCGCACATAGCCTTTCAGACGCATTGCGGCGGCCTGCACTGCCTCCACTGCCTCCGTCTTCATTCTGCCTGCACTGCGTCCATTTCCTTATGCCTCCTTATGCCGTTCCCTTCAGATAAGCCTGGCGCAACGCCTCCGGATAGCGCTCAATAGCATAGCGAAGCATGGTCCGTGGCATGGCCGCATAGTGTTGGCGCATGAAGGCCTCCTGCACGTCAAACTGCTGCTTGCCGACTTCCCGCAGCATCCAGCCCACGGCTTTGTGGATAAGGTCGTGCGAGTCCGTCAGCAGCTTTTCAGCGACCCCGAGCGTATCGGCGAAGTCTCCCTTCCAGATGAAGTGCAGCGTGGCGATGATGGCAATGCGGCGCTCCCAAAGAAGCTCCGATGCAGCCAGTGCATAGAGCGGCGTGCGGCTGCGTCGCCAGAGGTGCGCGCCTACGATCTTATGTGCACTCGTGTCCACAAGGTCCCAGCTGTTGATCCACCGCGTATGGGCGAGGTATGCGTTGTACACGGTGTGCTGCTGGTCCTCATCGCCGCGCTGATAGGCGTGGACCAGAATGCAGAGCGCAACGAAGCGGTCCTCGTGGTGCGCGGATTGAAGCAGCTGCAGCGTCTCGCCGAGAGGCAGGGCCTTGTTTGCGCGGGCCACCTTGCGCAGCACTGGTACGCGAATGCCGCGAAACAGGTCGCCTTCGCCGTATTCGCCTGGCCCGGTTTTGAAGAACCGTTGCAGATGTGCTGCCTTGTCGGCATCGCCGAGGGCGGCAAGCGTATGCTGAATGCTCCGTGCGGTCAAGGGGCAATTACGAACATTTGTACCTACGCAGTCGTTTTTAGCTGTTTGTACGCGAGTATACGATCCTATGCAGTCAGAACTGATCGCGCAGGCAGAGCAGCATATTCCAGAGGGCTATGACCCGCGCCTGTACAAGATTCGACACTCGGCGGCGCACGTTATGGCACAGGCCGTGCTGGAGCGCTTTCCGGGTGCCAAGCCTACCATTGGGCCGCCCATAGAAGATCGGTTCTACTACGACTTTGATCTGCCCCGGCCGCCCAAGGAGAACGATCTGGCCTGGATAGAACAGCGCATGAAAGAGATCATCAAGGAGCGGCACCGCTTCTCCGTGCGTGAGGTCTCGGTGGATGAGGCGTGCAGTCTGTTCAAAGATAATCCGTACAAGATTGAGCTCATACAGGAGTTGGCCAACGGCCAGGACGACGCCTCCGGGATCACGGTGTATCAGCATGACTCCTTCGTTGACCTGTGTCGCGGCCCGCATGTGCCTCATACAGGCTATATCAAGGCCAACGGCGTCAAGCTGCTTACCACGGCGGGCGCGTTTTGGCGCGGGGATGCTGCGCGGCCCCAGCTGACGCGCATCTACGGCACGGCGTGGAAGAACCGGACTGAGCTGGACGCCTACCTGGCCAGGCTTGAGGAGGCGCGCAAGCGCGACCATCGCGTCTTGGGGCGCAAGCTCCAGCTGTTCACCTTCAGCGACCAGGTAGGGCCCGGCTTGCCGCTCTGGCTGCCCAAGGGGGCCACGCTGCATGACACGCTGGTGACCTTCCTGAAACAGGAGCAGCTGCGCCGCAACTACCTGCCGGTCATCACGCCGCACATCGGGCGGCTAGACCTGTATCGGACCAGCGGTCATTATCCCTATTACAAAGACAGTCAGTTTCCGGCCATGGAGACAGCGGATGGTGAAGGGTATTTGCTTAGGCCCATGAACTGTCCGCATCACATCCAGATTTATGCCCATCGTCGGCGGAGCTACCGCGAACTGCCGATGCGGCTCGCCGAGTTCGGGCAGGTTTATCGCTACGAGCAGTCTGGTGAGCTGGGCGGTTTGACGCGGGTGCGGGGGTTCACCGTGGACGATGCGCACATCTTCTGCCGCCACAGCCAGATCAAGGATGAGATAAAGGACACGATTGATCTGACCCTCAAGGTGCTACGCAGCCTCTCCTTCGAGGACTTCAGTGTGCAACTTTCGCTGCGCGACCCGGCGGACCACAAGAAGTATGCGGGGAGCACCGCCATCTGGGATGCTGCCGAAACTGCCATTCGGGAGGCTGTGCAGGAGATGGATCTGGACTATCATGAAGCCCTGGGCGAGGCCGCATTCTACGGCCCCAAGGTAGACTTCATGGTGCGCGATGTGCTCAAGCGCGAGTGGCAGCTGGGCACGGTTCAGCTGGACTACAACCTGCCCGATCGCTTCGATCTCACCTACGTGGGGGCAGACGATCGTCGTCACCGGCCCGCCATGATCCATCGGGCGCCGTTCGGCTCTTTGGAGCGCTTTGTCGGCGTGCTGATCGAGCACTGTGGCGGGGCGTTTCCTGTGTGGCTTGCGCCGGAACAGGCTCGTGTGCTGACGATTTCCGAGCGATTTGTGGAGTACGCTGCCGGCGTGCACCAGCAGCTGTTGCGAGGCGGTGTGCGCGCGCACCTGGATGCGCGCAGCGAAAAGGTGGGCTACAAGATCCGTGAAGCCCAGGCGGAAAAGGTGCCTTATATGCTTGTCATCGGTGCCAAGGAGGTTACAAGCGATACCGTACGTGTTCGGCACCGCTCTGGAGAAGACCGCGGGCCAATGTCCGTCGAGGCCTTTGTAGCCATGGTGACGCGTGAAAGCGATCCGGCATGAGACCGCTGGCACGGAGCGGATCTTCAAAGAAGACCTCAACAAGAGCAGCCAGGGCTACGGATGAATTTACCAGAACAACGGGATCATTTCCCGCAGAGCTAACGTAGCGGCTTCACAACTAAACCATAATCCAATGCAGTACCCAATTTCTCGCCTGTGGATTCTAATCCTGCTATTGCCTCTGATCCAGGCCTGCGGAAAGGCCAACATCAGCGGAACCCTGCTGGGAGCAGACGGCAGTCCCATGGCCATGGCCCACGTACTCGTAAAGAATGGCCCGACCGACACTACGATTGTTGCCCCAGTCGATGACTCCGGGCGTTTTGCCTTCAGGTTGGATGAGCCGGGTGGCTACGGGATATATGCGACCGGTGTGCATCATGAGACTTTAACAATCCCATTCATACTGGCTGCCGACGAGCAAGTGGAGCTTCATATTCGTCTCGCTGCGATCGAGGCCTTCTCGGAAGTCGATTCGTTTTACGTGGTGCTGGCAGATTCTGAGGATGGCATTGGAATGCAGCGCCGAGCGGACGGGACGTTTGCTGCTCGGGTAGAGACATCCGAAGATACCGTTGCGTATAGGATCCGCCACGGCTCGAAGGCGTCCGAGTTCAGCAGCGACGATTTGATGGCAGGTACAAGCCAAGACCGTCTAGCCTTCAATGAATCTGGACCATTCTGGGACGCCGAGGGTGACTACTTCAGCGTACTCGACGTTCAAGACGGGCCGTTTGTGGACATCGTCTTCGACCCCTCACTATTCCCGGAAGATGGGTCTGAACCGTTGGTTAGTTCAGTTCCCTCCTTAATTGCCGATTTTGCCGGCACCTACCTTGATGTTAGAAAAGTGCAAAGGCAGATGAGTCAGGCCTTCACTGAGAACGAGGATGGGATCTACAGCGTTGATTTTGAATTCGTGAAGCAAGTGACAGCTCCGGTCAAGGAACGTATCGGCCAGGAGAAAGACCCTCTGCTGCGCCAGTGGCTAATCCTGCGATATTTTGATGACTTGCAGTTTGACGCCGACAGTACCGACATACCGTTAGCCCGGGAAGCATTCGAAACTGTCACGGCAGATTCACCATTCTGGACTTTCGAGGCTTGGAGCTCGGTCGGCGCCTCAAACCTCCTTGTTATGCTTGCCCGTACATTAGACGACCAGGAAACAGTCAGGCCATATGTGCAGCAGGTAGTTGACAACCATCCTGATCCGGACGTTCGAGCACAGTTTCTTGAAGTAGGACTCTACATGGCAGTCACTGACGAGGATGAGGAAACGAAATGGTCCTACTATTCCATACTCCAGGATTCGCATGCTGATACGGAACAAGCGGAAAGCGTTCGACGGAGGTTTGATCCTGACAGAAGTCTGCAGACCGGCAACCCTGTGCCTGAGTTCTCGTTCGTCTCATTCGATGATTCCACCGTTACGATCACCGACAGTGGCCTTAGAGGCCGAACGTATCTGCTCGACTTTTGGGGTACCTGGTGCGGACCCTGCATTGAGGAGATACCGGCTTTGGAAGAGGCGTACGATCGGTACAAAGAATCCGGGTTTGAGATCCTCAGCGTGGCCTTCCTGGATGACCGTTCCGACATCGAGAATTTCCGGAGAGACCGGTACCCCATGCCGTGGCTTCATACGCGAGTGGCGCGTAAAGACGACGATTCGGTGAGGAAGTTGTTTGAGCTCACTGGCTTCCCGAGGCCTATTCTGGTAGACGAAGAGGGTATCATTGTTGCCCTTGACGCTGAGCTAAGAGATGGCAAGGTGCTGGACATCGTCGGCGCCGTGTACGATGGAGCGGAGTAGGTACGTGCAACTAAGTCGTGCTTCGGCAGCCAGGCTGGAGAGGGCCTAAGGCCACGGCAAACTTGTGACCAGGTTGCGCGTGTTGGTGAGCGGCTCTGATTCTACGGTAGCGTGCTGGCGCCGCGTTTCCGAAACGGACTGCTGCACCGAGAAGGCGGCGCTTGCAGCGTCCGGCCGCAGGCCGGGGACACGATTCTTTTATCCGCCTGTTAGTTGCCAATCTGTCTCTTTATTCGACTATATCGTAGACTGCGGGCACAAGCGCATCGGCATAGCCTACTGCATATGCCCGTCCCGCCGCAACCACTTGGAGGTATACGCTTGAAGGCAGGTCTATCTCACCTACAACCTGGCTTTCGGTGTTCAATACTAGCCATTCAGCGGTCGGGGCATTCGGGTCACTCTTCGTTAGCCTTACCCTGATTCTGCCGTTATCGCCTACCACAAGTGTGGAGTAGGCCGGCTTAGTTTTGGAGAGGTCAAGTGCGCGAAGTCGCCTGGATATGTTGACTGACCGATTCTCCAAGCGCTCGTCCAGCCCGCTTTTCGTTATCGGGATGGCCTCAAGCGGATGTACAACGGGTTTCCGAGGCGTACCGTCGGCCGCGGTGATGGCGATGTCAATGGATTCCGCGCGGGGCCAACGCCGCTCGACGAATACCTGAGGGATTAGCGCAGCGTGTCAGGCCGCTGATTGCCCTTTGCAGTACGGGCTTTCTGATCCAGCTCCTCCAGCGTGAATCGTACGCTCATGATATAGGGCTCTTCACCCTCAGTCCAGTGCCCGTAGGTTGTCGTTACGATCGTTCTGTCTGGCAATATCTCTACGCCCGGATAGGCCGTGTCGGCTGCCTTGTGGTTATCCATGAGGCGCACCCGATACTGCCCCTCCCGGCCTTCGATGATGTCCTGGTACGTTCCGACCCAGCCGGCCCAGTCTCCCCAGGTGGGCGAGTCATGCGTCCGGTCACGAAAGGAAACGAAGAGGCGTCCATCTGGCCCGTAGACCGCCTGGTGGCGATCACCCGTAAGCGCACCAGGAAGCTCCACGGGTGTACTCCACGTTCTACCGTCGTCATCAGACGTGGAAAAGAACGCGTTGTACTGGCGGCTGTTTTCACGCAGCAGCATCAGGAGCTGGTCTCCGTTGGGAGAGCGGATGATGCCGGGCTCACACAGATGTGCAGTAGGGTGGCTAACCACAACCTCAGGATGAGACCACGACAGTCCCCCGTCTGCCGACCGTGTACTATAGACGTAGAACTGACCGTGCGTATTGTCTTCGCCCTTAATGAAGCGCCCGTCGTCGTGAAAGAAGGCCAGGTAGTCGCCACCTTTGGTGCGCACAAGATCCGACATCGCCACAATGCCGCCGAAGTCCCCAATCGGCTCCAGCGATGTCCATGTGACACCCTCATCTTCCGAAGTCGCCATCCTGATCGGATACAGCCCGGAAAACATGATCAGTCGCTCGACACCGGCCTTGTCCACCACCCGGTACAGCGTCGGCACCTCGCGCGATGTCGCCCAGTTTTCCGGCACGCCGAGACGTTCGCTCCATGTGCGTCCGCCATCTTCGCTTCGCTTCATCACAATGGCCCCAGCGCCGTGCCCCTTCGGATAGACCGCTATCATGGTCTTGCCATCCTCCAGAAGCACAGTCGTTGGATGCCCGAGGTACTGCCCAGGTTCGCGGTCCACCATAACCTGCCGATGCGTTTCTGATGCCAGATCAATGGTCGGAATCTGATACCCGCGCGGACGGACAGCGCCGGCGTTCTGGAGCGCGCCCGTCGCGCTGAATCGCGCAATATGAATCACATTCTCCCCCAGGACCGGGGCAAGGCCGCCCACGGACGCAAAGGTGAAGCCCGGAGTGCCGATAGCGGCCAGACTGCGGGTGCGATGCACCTCCTGACTCCCTATGAAGAAGCGTATTTCGGGCCCCTCCCGCACCACCGCTAGGTCGAACCATTCGGGCCCCTGCACATGCTGGTCCATGGCGGCGATCCGCACATAACGGTGGCCCACCAACGCACCAGAAAGAAAGACTTCCCGGTTAGGCCCGTCAAAGCCGAAGTAGCTTTCGCCCATCTTCAGCGCAGCCCCGGAGCCGCCTTGGATCATTACGCGCACCGTGGCGCCAATAGCAAAATCTCCCGTGCCGATGTCCCGTGTGCCCAGAAACACGGGGCTGTTGCGGTCCACTTCCACGACAGGCGCAGGCGACCCGCCATCGATATCCGCCGCGCGGGGCCCGGGCACGAAGTCGGCACGCTCTTGGGAAAACCCGGCGCGACTGACCGGCATGCAACAAATACAGGCGGCTAGGAGCAGAAGAGCCGCGCGGCTCATGCAAGGCTTTGAAATCATGGCAAAGTCATGCGTTAAGGCAGCGGTCACGAACGGGCAACGGAGGAGCTCCGGCGGCAATGACCCGCGTAATGCAGCGTAAGGCCTGGCCGCGGTGGTGCTCCCCGGGGCCAAGCGACGCTGGCCAGGTAGCCCACAATAATACAGGTCAGGGCACCGACGGCTGCATACAGCAAAAAATGAACGGATGTTTGTGACTTGACAAACCATACGACAATGCCGCTGACGCCCGCACCCATCAGGGTGCCCACCGCGTTTGCGCGTCGGGTAAAAATCCCGAGTGCGAAAAGGCCTGCCAAAGCACCGCCCAAAAGGCCCATGATCTCCAGGAACGCGTTCCATAACGAGTCGAACTCGTAAGCGGCCATGAGCAATCCGACGGCAGTCGCCACGGCGCCGAGCATCAGCGTCAGCATTCGGGCGAGCCGCAGGCGCCGTGCGGCCGTTGTGCCGCGCTTAAACCGTCGATAGAAGTCCGTCACGATCGCTGCGGCAACACTGTTCAAGCTGGAGTCCAGGCTTGACATGGAAGCCGCAAAGATTCCAGCGATCAGCAGTCCGGCAATCCCCGGCGGCAACTCCTGAACAATGTACAGCGGGAATATCGCATCCGTTGGCAGCATCGGATTCAGGTTTTCTGCGTTCTCCCGGTAGAAAACAAAGAGTGCCGTGCCAAGCCCGAAGAACAACAGCGATGCCGGAATAGTGAGCAAGGCGTTGGTCCAAATGGATCGTGCGGCTGCCCGCTCGTCGCGCGTCGTAAGGTACCGCTGCACCACCGTCTGGTCTGCTGTGTAGGGAATGAGGTTGCTGAATGTCCATCCAATGACTACAACCCACAACGCGGCCTCCGTATGGCTCCAGGTCAGGTTCGCAATGCGCAGCTTGCCGTGTCCGCTTGCGGTTGAAATGATCCCGGAAAGTCCGCCGTCCACGCTTATTGCAATAAGTACCAGGCTGAGCAGTGCGCCGCCCAAAAGAACCACCACCTGCAGAACATCGCTCCAGATAACCGCCTCGATGCCGCCCAGGGCGGTGTACAGCGTACTGAGCAGTCCCATAAGGAGTATCGCCATATAGATGTTCATTCCCGTCACTGCCGTGAGCGCGATCGCCGGAAGGAAGATCACAATGCCCATGCGGCCAAGCTGCAGGAGCACAAAGGAAGCACTGCCGACCAGGCGCACAGCGACATTGAAGCGCTGCTCGAGGTACTCGTACGCTGTGGTTACTTGCAGGCGGCGGAAGAACGGCAGATACGCGTAGATGATGACGGGGGCCAGAAGCACGATTGTGGCCTGCCCGAGGATATAGACCCAGTCTGCCTGGTACGCGGTAGCGGGTATCGCCATGAACGTGATGGCGCTCAGCTGCGTGCCGAAGATGCTGACGCCAGCCACCCACCACGGGATTTTCCTTCGCGCCAAGAAGAAATCCGTATCGCTCTCGCTGCGCCTGAAGAATGCAAGCCCCATCCCGATCAGCGCAAGGAAGTATGCTCCGAGGACCAGAAAGTCTATACCGCGCAGGCGGCTGGTCGAAGGCCCGACGACTCCCCGGTATGCGGCTTGCGACACTGGTCCCAGGACGAGGAGGCCGCCGCGCCCGCGCGCAGCTACGGGTACGCCTACCTCAGTAGGCAAAGCGCTCATCGGCGTCCAGGTACCTGTGATCGTGTGATAGGCCATGATGGGGCGGTGCTGGCTTCGAATTGCAGCGCCGATTGCAACGATGTGCGAAGGGCCTAGGGCTGCGGCCGTCACGGGCTCTAAGGCCGTGGGTGGATCCGGCAGCCGCCTCCATTGGCGTGCGGGTCCGAGTGCCCAGGCTGCGCGTGTGCCCAAGACGTACAGCGTACCTTCCAAGGGCACCAGCACCCCCTGCGGGCCATGCTCCAATGGAGTCCATCCCGATGCAACTTCCCATGCAAAGATGTCTGACCCGGCCATTGCGTACAGCGTGCCGCCCACCACGGCGACGCTCGTTGCTTCAAGTTTGCGCGGAAGGCCCGGCAGCCTGCGCCGCTCCACGACATCATTCTGCAGGTTGAGCGCCACGATTGCGCCACCCCAGGCGCAGTGCATGGCTCCAGACTTCGTGGTCCCCCGTGGGTCAACGTCAACGACGCGCAGGCGCCGCCAGGCGCCGCTGCGGCCAAGGGTCCAGACGCTGTCGCCGCGCGCCGCTTCCGTTCGCGGGGCTGCCAGCAGCCTCTCGCCAGCCGAACCCGTGCAGATGCCCGCTGCCTCGGAGTGAAAGGGCAAATCTGGCAGCCGCGTCCAAACAAAAGGCTCGCCGGCCTGCTGCGCCTGCGCGGCCCACGGCACACCCAATATGAATTGGAGCACCGCGCAGCCGATCAGAACGACTGGGCGGCAGGCTAGAAGGCTGTGATGCATAGATCGGCGGGCCAGGCAGGACGACGCGGATGCAGCCAAGGCGCTGTGCCAAGATACACGCCCTTCACAACCGACACGTGCATCCCATGCCCAGGCGGCATGGCCGCTGCATCACGTCTCTACGCGCTGCGCTGCTCGGATGCCCAGGTGGGCAGGTCGTCCAGCCCCTGGGCGAGCCGGTCAAATGCATCCTGGATTGCTTGCTGAACGCGCGCGACGGCCTCTCCCAAGGGTATGATCTCTACATCCTTGGCGCGACGCCGCCCAAACTCCACACCCCCACGTTTCAATGACCGCTCGGAAATGGTCAGCCTGAATGGCATGCCCCGAAGGTCTGCGTCGGCAAATTTGACGCCGGGACTGACCGCCCGGTCATCATACAGCACCTCCACGCCTGCCTCCATGAGCGCCTGGTACAATGCCTCCGCCTGGCCTCTGGTCGGACCCTTGCGCGCCAATGAAACCAGCACCACATGCCAGGGCGCTACGGAGACGGGCAGATCCAGCCCGTACTCGTCGCTGTACTCCTGCGCCACGCAGGCCAGCATGCGGCCAACACCGATGCCGTACGAACCCATGATGATAGGGTGCTCCTGTCCGTTTTCGTCGGTGTAGAGAGCCCCCAGCGTGGCACTGTAGCGCGTACCCAGCTGAAAGATGTTGCCGACTTCAATGCCGCGCGCAATACGCAGCGGGGCGCCGGCAACAGGATCCGGAGCGCCGTCATACGCCTTCGCGATGGGGCCTACCACATCGGCATCATAGTCCCGCCCATAGTTGGCGCCGGTGAAATGGTAATCCACTTCGTTGGCACCTACGACCAGGTTGGTGGTACGGGCCACAAGATCATCCACCACAATGACGCTTCTCGAGCGATCAATGCCGCGGGGCGATGCGTAGCCTGCGGCCCCGCCCGCCGCCTCGATCTCCTCCTCATGCGCAGCTCTGAGCTCGCTGGCACCCGACAAATATGTGAGCTGCGTCTCGTTCACTTCCATGTCGCCCCGGACCACGCCGACAACCAGCTTTTCAGGTGCTTCCGTACCGAAGTTGCCCATGCAAAACACCACCTTGGCGGTCTGGCGCGGTGAGATATCCAAGAATGTGGCCAGGTCCTCAATGGTGGACGCGCCGGGCGTGTGTACCTTCTGCAGCAGTTCCGGTGCTCCGTTATCGTCTGGCTCCTTACGGAACTCGGCAATCTCCAGGTTGGAGGCATAGCCGGTTGCGTCGCAGATGGCCAGCGAGTCCTCGCCGATCGGGCTCAAATACATGAACTCGTGTGCCATCTTACCACCCATCATGCCAGGATCGCTCTGCACGGCCACCAACTTCAATCCGCAGCGTGCACCGATGCGGTAATAGGCATCATAGTGGCGCTCATACTGGGCCTGCAAGCCTTCATAGCCCAGGTCCAGTGTGTACGAGTCCTTCATGACAAATTCCCGCACCCGGATGAGTCCGCCGCGGGCACGCGGCTCATCGCGGAATTTCGTCTGCATGTGGTAGACCATCTGCGGGAGCTGCCGGTACGACCGGATTTCCGTCCTGCAAAGGCTTGCGACCACCTCCTCATGGGTCATCGCCAGCACCAAGTCGCGCCCACGTCGGTCCTTGAAGCGCGCCATGGGGTCACCAATCTCGTACCAGCGCCCGCTTTCTTGCCACAACTCAGCGGGATGCACGACGGGCATGCACATCTCCTGCCCGCCAATGGCGTCCATCTCCTCACGCAGAATCTGCTCGATCTTGCGCAGCGAACGCCACGCTGCAGGCAGATACGAAAACAGACCCGCTGCCAGTTGGCGAACATAGCCCGCGCGCAAGAGCATCGCGTACGAGGCCGTGTCGGCCTCTGTGGGCACTTCGCGCAACGTCTGCCCAAAAAAAGAGGATAGTCTCAAGGCTCTTCGCCGGTTTGTGTGGCCAAGGTAGCCCCATCAGTACACACCATCACGCACCCCCGAACCAGTCTTCCCCATCAATTCACAACAAAACCGGCTTCAGATGCCCGCAGCCGGCAAAAAAGCTCCCCGGCCACTATTTAAATTCGGTCTAAATAGATATTATTGTGTCCCAGACGACAGGGCGTACCCAATGACCCCCATGACAACGCGTTGCCAGTATTGCAATCCTGAACTTGCCCTGACAGCCTGCAAGGACGGAGAGTGCTTCGTGGTCCAGTCTGTGCAGGGGGCAGCTGCGGAGCGGCTTCGAGACGTAGGCGTATGCGAGGGTGCACTGGTCAACATGCTCAAGAACAAAGGCGATGTCATTGTGCGTGTGGCCGGAAGCCGCGTGGGCCTTCGTGAGGAGATGGCGCGCATGGTCCTCGGCACACCTGTGGATTCGTGACACTGAATGAGCTGAAGCCGGGGGAGCGGGCAACGATCACCGGCTTTGCAGCAGGGCTTGCGCCGGCGCGCCTGTTGGAAATGGGCCTTTTGCCGGGCACGACGATCAAGGTGCTGCGCTTGGCCCCGCTTGGAGACCCTATGGACTTGAGGGTGCGGGGCTATCGCCTCTCCATTCGCAAAGCAGAAGCCGCACTGATCACCATCGAACGGCCCGCGCCGTAACTCTTGGCCCCATCGGCATCTGATCAGAAAGAAGCACCACGCCGCGTGGTGCTTGCCGGCAACCCGAACGTAGGCAAGACCACGGTTTTCAACCTGCTGACAGGGCAAAACCAGCGCATAGCAAACTACCCTGGGGTTACCGTTGAGCGCAAGAGCGGTCGCCTGGCAGGCCATGCACATGTGGAGATCATCGACCTCCCAGGCACCTACAGCCTTGCGCCCAAGTCTGTGGACGAGCGAATCGCCTTTGATATGCTGGTGGGTAGGCTGGAGCGCGCGCCCGATGTCGTCGTATGCATCGTGGACGCTTCCAACCTCGAGCGCAACCTCTTTCTTGCGACGCAGGTAATGGACCTGGGCGTGCCGGTGGTGGTAGCGCTCAACATGATTGATGCAGCCGAACAGGCGGGAGAGACCATTGATGTCGCAGCCCTCTCCGAAGCACTGGGTGTGCCCGTGGTCCCCATGGTCGCACGAAGCGGCCAAGGACTGTCTGAACTCCGCACACACATCCTGAACCCGCCTGCCCCGCCGCCGGCGTGGCAATGGCCGCTGATGCCCGTCGTGGAAGCGCGCCTGCCCACCTTGGAAGATGCGTTGGACCAAGCGGCGGAGCCCGTCGTGACCGGGCCTCAGCGGCGCATGGAGGCGCTCCGGGCACTCTGCGAAGATGCTGTACTGGCACAGTGGAAAACGCAGGCGCCGGGCTTTGTCGAGGCCGTCGGGGCGGCCCGGCAGCACCTGGAAAGCCGCAACGTGGCATACCGCCACGCGGAAGTAGCGGGGCGCTACCAGTGGATCAACCCGCTGGTGCACCGCGTGAAAAAACGGCACCAGCCCACAGGCATCGCGTCGCTTTCGGACCGCGTCGATGCCGTGGCGACACACCGCGTGTTCGGGCCCTTGATCTTTGCAGCGCTGCTCGGAGTGGTGTTTCAGGCAGTCTTCGCCTGGGCCGTGCCGGCTATGGATCTGATCGAAACGGGGGTCGGCGCATTGGGCGGGGCCGTCCGGACGCTCCTATCACCTGGGTGGGCCGCCAACCTCCTGGTGGACGGCGTCATCGTGGGCGTGGGCAATGTGGTTGTGTTTCTTCCGCAGATCCTGCTGCTGTTTTTCTTTCTGGGCTTGATGGAAGACACGGGCTACATGGCGCGCACGGCTTTCATCATGGACAAGATCATGAAGCGGGTGGGCCTCAGCGGCCGCTCCGTGTTGCCGCTCTTGAGCTCCTTCGCCTGCGCCATCCCCGGCATCATGGCCGCACGCACGCTTGAAAGCGAGCGAGACCGGCTGATCACCATCATGGTAGCGCCGCTGATGAGCTGTTCGGCGCGCCTGCCGGTCTATACGCTGTTTATTGCAGCGTTCATCCCTGCCGGCAAGCTATTCGGCGTGGTGGGCTACCAAGGGCTGGCGATGTTCTCGATGTACCTCATGGGCACCGTGATGGCGGTCGTGGCGGCCTGGGTGCTCAAGCGCTTTGTGTTCAAGCGTTCCGGGGGTTACTTCGTGATGGAGCTTCCGCCGTACCGGAGGCCGCGCCTGACCCAGGTCCTGCGCCGCATGATGCAGCGCTCGCAGGTCTTTGCCGTGCGTGCGGGCAAGATCATCTTCGCCTGCAGCGTGGTGTTGTGGTTTCTGTCCAGTTATCCGAGGCCCAGCACGCCTGGCGCGCTGCAGGCCGCCGAAGGTGCAGTGATAGATTCTACGGCGGCAGCACAGGCCGCAGACATCCGCAGCAGCTTTATCGGACTTATGGGGCGGGCCCTAGAGCCTGTGATGTCACCCTTGGGTTTTGATTGGAAGATGAGCGCCGGCATCGTGACAGCCTTTGCGGCACGCGAGGTGATCATCAGCACGCTGGGCATTATCTACAGCGTAGGAGCGGAAGCAGATGAAACAAGCCTCGCGCTGCGCGATCAGCTCAAGGCAGACCGATATCCAGACGGGCGACCGGTCTTCACACCGCTGGTCGCCCTCAGCCTTCTGGTCTTCTTTGTGTTTGCTCTGCAGTGCATGAGCACCTTGGCCATTGCCCGCCGTGAAACTGGCACCTGGCGCTGGCCCGCAGTGATGTGGCTGTACATGACGGGACTGGCGTACGTTGCCTCACTGGTGGTCTACCAAGGGGGTCGGCTGTTGGGATTCGCGTAGCTGGATCGATCCAGAGGCGCGGCCTGCTGCGGACTACGGAGGATGCAATAAGGCTCCGCGGAATCCCACACTGCACTGCGCCACTGCGTAGATTAAGCTGATCCCGCGACCGGTGGGCCCAGAGGGACTTGAACCCCCGACCGACGGATTATGAGTCCGCTGCTCTAACCGACTGAGCTATGGGCCCGATGCGTGTTCATTAACGCATTCTGCGGTTTGTGGGTCCAATGAACCTGCTCAGCAATCCACTCGACCCATGCGCTTCAGGGCTCTCTCGTTTGCGTGCGCATTGACCGCGGCGGCATGCCAATCGCCGGCACCCCCGGATGGCGATTGGCCGCAAGGAACCATCATGGACTTGACCTACGCGTTCGATGACGCTACCATCTACTGGCCCACCGCGGGCGGATTCGCCCTGATCGAAGGCTCCAAAGGCTGGCAGGATGCAGGGTACTACTATGAGGCCAACAGCTTCGAGGCCGCTGAGCACGGAGGTACGCACCTGGACGCGCCTGTGCACTTTTCGGAAGGCCAGTGGGCCGCAGACGAGATCCCCCTTGAGCGACTGATGGGACCGGCTGTCGTGATTGACGTGACAGCCGCTGCATTGGCCGACCGTGACTATCAGGTTACCGTTCAGGACTTTTTGGACTGGGAGGCCATAAACGGCCCGCTGCCAGCAGGCATCATTGTTCTGTTGAAAACGGGGTACGGCCGGTACTGGCCGGATCGTGCCCAGTACCTTGGTACCGGCTTGCTAGGCCCCGAAGCCGTGGCTGCGCTGCATTTTCCTGGCCTGCACCCCGAGGCGGCGCAATGGCTTGCCAGCGAGCGCGCGATCAGCGCTATCGGGCTGGATACGCCCAGTATCGACTATGGTCAGTCCACCCGTTTCGAGGCCCACCAGGCCTTGTTTGCCGCCAACATCCCCGTGTTTGAAAACATAGCCAACCTAGACCGCCTACCGACCGCAGGCTTTGATGTCATCGCATTGCCTATGAAGATCCGAGGCGGCAGCGGAGGGCCACTCCGCATCGTTGCCGTGGTACCTGCGCACCTGGATGCAGCCGGTGCGTAGCGGCGAAACGTGCCATCGGTAGGGGCACCAGCGCGCCTGTGCGCAGGTCGAAGTGATGCAGGATGCATGTCCACTGAAGAAGCGGGCACTTCGTGCCAGCGCCCGTGCGCAACAGGAATCAGAAAGGAAAGGCGAAGCACCGGTGCCGGAATCGCGCCTGGCGGGACAAGCGCGCGCAGGGCCAGCCCTGCATCTTGCGCCTTCCGTATAATGTACCGGCAGGAGGAAGACTTTTGGCGCTTGCGTGGCGCATGGTTTGATGGAATGCAGCGATGGCAGACTGGCCCATGCCCAGCAGCGGGGCGACCCTGAACGCGCTGCCAGAATGATGGCCGCCTTGCTCCAGTCAGTGTCTCCGCTGCGGTGCCCTGACCGCTCCCGTCGCCCGGGAAGCGTGCGATACTGCGACGTGCAACGAGCACCCTTGGGATCCGTGTGGCAAGGGAGTCGTTTGTTGAAGTCCCCGCCTCTTCAGGGTCCCATTCCATGTGGCGCATAGACGAGATTGACGCGACCATCTTGTGCCTGTTGCAAGATCATGGTCGCATCAAACGCAGCATGATCGCAGAGCACGTGGGACTGACCGCGCCGAGCGTGAGCGACCGCATGCAGAAGCTGGAGCAACGCGGCATCATCCAGGGCTATCATGCTGTCCTCGACGCCAAGCAGCTGCACCACGACATCACGGCATTTATTCGCGTCTCGGTCGATACGTCCAGCAGGTATCAGCCAATGCTGGATTACCTGAGCGACTGCGTTGAAATCCTCGAAATCCATTCCATCACGGGTGAGGGTACGCACATTCTGAAGGCGCGTACCCGTAATACGGCCTCCCTGGAAAATCTCTTGTCACGTATCCAGGCCTGGCCGGGTGTCACCAGCACGCATACCAGTATCGTGCTGAGTACATTCAAGGAGTCGCGCCGCGTTGCCGTGGAGCCGGAACGCAAAAGACGTAGCCGCACCAGCAGCACCTCTGAATCATAGATTGAGGCCCCTTCCAACGACTCCTGCATGCATCATTCCAAGGAGCCTCAGACTGCATCGACCAGTAGCGATCAGGACCGCACCTTGGTAAAGCGCGCACTGGCCGGCGATCAGGCCGCCTACGCGGTGCTGGTGCAGAAGTACTCCAACGGGCTGCGCCATCATATCAAAGCAACGGTCCGCTCGGAGCCGAATGCAGGCGACCAGGTGCTGGATGATCTGGTGCAGGAGAGCTTCATAAAGGCGTTCAATGCCCTGGGCTCGTACTCAACCCACTACGCATTCTCTACCTGGCTTTACCGGATTGCGACCAACCACGCCATCGACTTCCTGCGGAAGCGGCGCATCAAGACCATCTCGCTGGAAAAGCCGGTGCGTTCGGGCGAGCGCACGCGTCCCCAAGACGTGCCGGACGATACGATGCGTCCAGATAAGCGCATCATCAGCCAGCAGCGGCAACAGCTGATCGAGCAGGCCATCTGCACGCTTCCGGATAAGTTCAGAAACGTTATCAAGCTGCGCCACCAGCAGGAAAAATCCTACAAAGAGATTGCGGACGAACTGGAGCTGCCGCTGGGCACCGTCAAAGCCCATCTCCATCGCGCACGCAAACGACTTTACATTGCACTGCGCGAAAAGCGCGATATTCTGTAAAAGCCCGCACGTTTCGTCGTGATAGACCGCTACACGCGTCCCGAAATGAAGGCCCTCTGGAGCGAACAGGCCCAGTTTGAGGCCTGGCTGGAGGTGGAGCTGGCGGCTTGCGCGGCATGGTCCGAGATCGGCGTCATACCGCCGGAAGATGTTGCAAAGCTGTACGACACGGCCACCTTTGATCTTGCCCGAATCCATGAGATAGAAAAGACGACGCGGCACGATGTGGTGGCCTTCACCCGCGCCGTGAGCGAGTCCCTAGGACCCGAAAAGAAATGGATTCACTACGGCCTGACCTCTTCCGATGTCGTGGATACGGCCTGGGGCATCCGGCTGAGGCAAGCGAGCGCGCTGATACTGGCCGCCATGGATCGCTTGCTGATGGTGCTGCGCGCCAAGGCCTTGGAGCACAAGCGCACGCTCATGATGGGTCGCACCCACGGCATACACGCCGAGCCCACCACCCTCGGACTGAAGATGGCCCTGTACCATGCGGAGATGGAGCGCAACCAGTCCCGATTTGCGGCGGCAGCCGAGGATGTGGCCGTCGGCAAACTTTCGGGCGCCGTGGGGACCTTTGCCCATATTCCGCCGGAGATCGAAGAGTTAACCTGCCGACGGCTTGGCCTACGGCCTGCCCCGATCTCTACGCAGGTGCTCCAGCGGGATCGCCACGCCTGCTATGTGAGCACGATCGCACTCATCGGTGCGACGCTGGAAAAGATCGCAGTAGAGGTGCGACACCTGCAGCGCAGCGAGGTACGCGAAGCGGAAGAAGCCTTTCGACCAGGCCAGAAGGGATCGTCGGCCATGCCGCACAAGCGCAACCCGATCAGCTCCGAAAACATCACTGGCTGTGCGCGCCTCTTGAGGGGATACATGGTGGCGGCCTGCGAAAACGTCGCGCTGTGGCACGAGCGCGACATCTCGCACTCAAGCGCCGAGCGCGTACTGCTGCCCGACAGCACCACCCTCGTGCACTATGCGCTGCACCGCACCTGTCGTATCGTGCGCGACCTGGTGGTGTATCCTGAGAACATGCGCCGCAACATGGCGCGGACATTCGGATTGCACAACAGCCAGCGCGTGCTGCTGAAGCTCATTGAGAAAGGTCTGAGCCGCGAAACGGCCTACGATCTGGTGCAGCCGTGCGCAATGCAGGCATGGGCCGAAGAAAAGCCCTTTCAGACGCTGGTGGCGGCGAACGCCGGCATCATGGCGCACCTTACGAAAAAGGATGTGGTCGAAGCGTTCGACGACGCGTATCATGTGCGGTGGGTCGATACCATCTTCAAGAGGGTCGGCCTGGACTAGACATTCTACACTGAATCCTGTATTTTGCCGGGACTTGCACACCGCTCTCATAATTTCTGAGGACTCCCATGCGAATACTTACTTCAATCATAGGTTTGCTGCTTTGCGCTGCACCGCTTTGGGCTCAGACCGGTACGATCACAGGCCGGGTAATGGACGCTGACACCGGAGAACCGCTGCCAGGAGCCAATGTGACCATCGAGGGAACGACCCAGGGCACCGCCACGGACATCGACGGAAATTTTACGGTAAACCTCATCAGAACAGGGACGTATGACCTGCTCATCAGCTACACCGGCTACCAGAATGCTGAGAGGACGATCACGGTTGTGGCCTTTGAGATCGCGGAAATCAATATAGAACTCGTGCCCGGCATTGAGCTTGATCCGGTCCAGATCACAGCAGGACGGCAGCAGGAAAAGGTGCTGGAAGCACCCGCATCCATCAGCGTCATCAACGCGCGCGAAATCGAGATCGAAGCGCCCCAAACCGCGGTGCGAGCACTGCGCAATGTGACGGGGCTGGACATCGCGCAAACCGGCGTGGACCGTCATGAGGTCGTATTGCGCGGCTTCAACAGTGCCTTCAACGGCGCTGCGCATGTGATGACGGACTACCGGCAGGCGGGTGCCGCCGTGATCGGCGTCAATCTGCACAGCATCATGCCGAGCCTCCCCATAGATATCGAGCGCGTCGAAGTGGTGCGAGGCCCCGGGGCAGCGCTGTATGGCCCAGGCGTAGACTCCGGCGTGATCCACTACATCACTAAGGATGCTTTCTCCTATCCCGGCGCGACCATCGCGGTGGGCGGCGGGCAGCGCTCGCTCATGAACTTCCAGGGCCGCGTTGCCGGAGTCGTCGGCGAAAAGCTCGGACTCAAACTGACCGGCACCTATGGCCGGGCAAATGACTTTGAATTGGAATCGTGCGATGCGACCCTGCTGCAGGAGCAGCGATTCAGCGAGTGCCCCGACGAAGTGGATGCGCAACAGCTGTACATCGACGGACCGCGCGACAACAAGTTCAGGAAATCGATGCTGTCAGCCTATGCGGAGTATCGTTTCAACTCCCGAACGTCGCTCGTGCTCAATGGCGGGCTCGGGAGCGTACACTCCGCGGTGCTCAGCGGGATTGGCACCATCCAAGGCTCGGGCTATTATTCCGCCTTCATGCAGGCCCGCTTTAACAGCGGCCCCTTCTTTGCGCAGGCCTACCTGAACAGAAATGATTCGGGCGACTCGTACGTCTACAACGGCGACCCTGTGATTGAGCTGTCTACGCAGACGAACATTCAGGCGCAATACGACATGCACATCGGTGGTCGTGAGGAGCTGGTTTTCGGCGTCGATCTAGAGTTCTTGTCACCGAATTCTGATGGCACTGTATACGGGCGCAATGAGGACAACGACGCTGTCCAGGAGTTCGGCGGGTATGTACAGTCCAAGACGGAGCTCAGCAGCAAGCTGGATGTGGTCGTTGCCATTCGCGGCGATTATCACAACGTCTTTGACAAGGTGCGCATCTCGCCGCGGGCGGGTATTGTGTTCAAGCCCTCGACCGCCAACAGCTTCCGCCTGACCTACAACAGCACCTACGTCAATCCTTCGGCGACCTCGCTGTTTTTGGATCTTCTTGCCGCGCGTCTGCCGATAGGCCCGGACGCCTTTCTCCCCATACGGGGACGCGGCGGTGTTGACGGGTACACATGGAACCGCAACCCTGCTTATCTGAGCCTCGGCGCACCCACGGACCTGGTAGCCTCCAGTCTCTTGCCAGGGCTTGAAGGCAGCGATGCGCCGGTGGGCCTTCCGACGGATATGATCTACGGCTTGATGTACGAGGGCATGGCAGCCATTCCCGACGAAGACCTGGCGGCGCTGCTCATAGAGTCGCTGGGCCTTGATCCGGCGCTGCTGGACCTCTTGACCACACAGATGGGAACGGTCAAAGCGCTCTTGCACCCGGACCAGACCCAGGTACAAGGCTTCAGCCCTGGTCAGCTGGGCCTGCTCAACATCAGTTCCCTGCAGATCGATCCTATAGCCGACAACGAACTGCAGCCACTGCCCGGCATCAAGCCACAGCGCTCCTCCACCATTGAGGTGGGGTACAAAGGCATCGTCAGCGAGAACATACTCCTGGCGATCGATGTCTATCGCTCGGAAAAGCGAAACTTCATCGGCGGACTGCAGATGAAGACGCCTTTTGTGCTGGTGCCCACGCTTACGCAGGACCTGACGCGCGATTTGGCGGACGGTATCGCCAACAATGACCCGCTGCTGATGCTTCTGGACCTTCTCGGTACGCTCGGCGGCCTGGAGCTGACGCCGGAAGCGGCAGCGGCGCTCCTGGTGGGTATCGCCGGATCTCAGCTACCGGGCGCGACGACACCGGTCGGGATTGTGCAGACGGCAGAAAGCCATGCCGGGATCGGCAACATACCCGAGCTGCTGGTGACCTACCCGAACTTCGGGCACATCAGCTACTTCGGTGCGGATGCGGCCATACAAATCCTGGCGTCCGATGACCTGTCGCTGTTTGCCAACCTGTCGTGGGTCAGTGATGACTATTTTGACCATACCGAGACAGGCGAAGAATCAGAGTCCCAAGTGCTGGCGCTTAACGCGCCCGCGCTGAAGCTCAAGCTCGGCGGCTCCTATCGCCTGGACAATGGGCTTTCCATTACGTCGTCGGGACGCTATGTGGACGGGTTTCAGATGGTCAGCGGGCAGTATATCGGAAAAGTGGAACCGTATTTCCTGCTCGATCTGGGGATCGGCTATGACATCCGCAGGGGACTCCGGGCGGATCTGAACGTTTCAAACATCACCGACAACTTGCATCGCGAGTTCATCGGCGCGCCCAAGATCGGGCGTGTCGGTACCTTGCGCCTTCTTTACAATGCCGGGTGGTAACCGCAGGAACCTTAGCCCATGCCTGCAGATTTTGTGCCGCTCTTATTGATGTTGGCGCTGGCCGCAGGGCTGGCGCTGACCTTGCTCCTTGCGGCCCGGTATCTGGGCCCGCGCCGGGCCAATCCGATCAAGGAGGGTGCCTACGAAAGCGGGATGGACCCAATCGGCACGGCGCGGCAACGGTACTCGGTGAAGTTCTACCTGGTGGCGATGATCTTCATCATTTTTGATGTGGAGGTGGTCTTCCTGTATCCGTGGGCGGTCAGCTTCCAGGAGTTTCTTGCCGCGGGCGAAGGTATCGGCGTGCTGGCGGTGGTCTCAATATTCATCCTGGTGCTCGGGGTAGGGCTCTTGTACGATATCAGGAAGGGAGGCCTGGAGTTTGACTAGCGAAACCGCCGGCTTGCTTTTTCATTAAACGCGGCCCATCACGCGCGGACGCATGGATCCAAACAGCGGCTATCTCACGACGACGGTCGATGCCGTAGTCAACTGGGCTCGGTCCAATTCGCTGATGCCTATGCCCATGGGCCTGGCGTGCTGTGCCATAGAGATGATGGCGTTTGCAGGACCGAAATACGACGTGGCTCGCTTCGGCAGCGAGGCCATGCGGTTTTCGCCGCGGCAGGCGGATCTGATGATTGTTGCCGGCTGGTGCAGCTACAAGATGGCGCACGCAATTCGCCGCGTATGGGATCAGATGGCCGACCCCAAGTGGTGCATTGCCATGGGCGCTTGTGCTTCTTCCGGCGGCATGCACCGATGCTACGGCGTCGTGCAGGGCATCGATAACTTCCTGCCGGTCGATGTGTACATTCCCGGGTGTCCTCCGCGGCCCGACGCCGTAATCCATGCGCTTATGGACATCCAGGAGAAGATCCGCAACCAGTACTCGATCAAGCAAGATTATGCGTTTGGGCCGCAGCGTGCTTCGCCCAAAGACACAGCACCCCTGATGGTCACCTCCAGCGGTATCCAGCAGGCAGAGCCCGATGTGCTGAGAGATCATTCCGTGGAGCAGCCATAGCATGGCACTCAAGTTTCACTTTACGCCGGCTGACACGCCGCGGGGGGATGAGACCAATCCGCACGCGAAGGCAACGACCGAGGTGGCAGATACGGTTCAGGCGCTGCGCGAAGCGTTCGGCCCGGCCGTGCAGGATCACCTCACCTACGCAGGCGAACACACCGTATACATTGCCGCGGAGCAGATCGTGGCCGTGTGCCGATACCTCAAGGAAGACCTCGGCTATAGCTACCTGGTGGATCTGGGGGGCGTAGACCGGTTCGTGGAAGACGGGCGCTTTGAGGTTTACTACAACCTCGTCAATGTGGCAGACCGGCAACGCATTCGCCTCAAGGTGCGCGTGGAGGAAGACGCCGCCACGGTGCCGTCCGTCACGGGCATCTTCAAGGCAGCCGACTGGAACGAGCGCGAATGCTTCGACATGCTGGGCATCACCTTTGCGGGCCACCCAGACCTTCGTCGCATGTACATGCCGGAGGACTTCGCCTATTATCCGCAGCGGAAGGAGTTTCCGCTGCTCGGCATCCCGGGTTCGCTTCCGCTCCCGCCGCAGACGCCTGAAGGGTCGCTCACCATGGATCCGTATGCCGCGGCCCACGGGCAGAAACCCGTAAAGAGCTACGAAGAACCGCGCTCCAGTAAGTAGTATGGCCACGCTCCAGGACTACACATCATCCCGGGACGCCTTTTCCTTTTGGCCGCGCCACAACGAAGCCATCGCAGCGAGGCTCGAAAGCAAGGATGCCTGGCTGGAACAGCGTCGTGGCCATGCACCGGCCGATCTGTCGGACGATGTCCTGGAGCATCAGATGACGCTCAACATCGGGCCGCAGCATCCGGCCACGCACGGCGTCTTGCGCTGCCTGGTGAAGCTCAACGGGGAACGGATCGACAAGGCGCTCCTCGATATAGGCTATCTGCATCGGGGCATCGAGAAGCTTGCCGAAAGCAAGACCTACCAGGAGTTCATGCCGTATACCGACCGCATGGACTACTTGGCGCCCTACGCCAACAACGTCGCCTGGTGCATGGCGGTGGAAAAGCTGGTGGCCATTGAAGTGCCCGAGCGGGCCCAATGGATCCGCATGATCATGTGCGAACTGGCGCGTTTGTCCAGCCACATGCTGTGGCTGGGGGTGGGTCTGATGGACGCGGGGGCCGTGTCGGTCTTTCTGTGGACATTCCAAGGCCGCGAAGATCTGTACAGCATCTTCGATGAAGTCTCCGGTGCGCGCTTCACCGTGTCCCATAGCCGCATCGGGGGGCTGGTAACCGACCTGAGCCCCCGGGCCATTGAGATGATTAAGGACTTCAGTAGCCGCTACCAGGGCATTATCCAGGGCTGGCGCAAACTCTTGAACCGAAATCGCATCTGGATTGAGCGCAATCGCAACGTGGGCATCGTATCCAGGGCGGAAGCGCTGGACCTGGGCCTGACCGGCCCAAACCTGCGCGGCAGTGGCGTGCCTTATGACATCCGTGCCTTCGAGCCCTATCTCAAGTACGACGAAGTGGACTTCGTCATTCCACTGCGCGATGAAGGGGACTGCCTCGCGCGGTACCATGTCCGCATGGAGGAGATGCTGGAAAGCCTCAAGATCATTGAACAGTGCCTGGTCCGACTCCCGGATGGCCCGATCCGCTCCGGGGATGCCAAGGCTGCGTATCCGTCCAAGAGTGAAGTATACTACTCGATGGAGGGCATGATACATGACTTCATGTACACGGAGACCGGTGTCGTGCCACCTCAGGGAGCGACCGCGTATCATGCCATAGAGTCGCCCAAGGGTGAGCTTGGATTCTACCTGGAAAGCGACGGCACAGGCTGCCCCTGGCGGGCGCGCATCAATGCCCCGTCCTTTACCAACCTGCAGGGACTGGAGTCCATGATGGAGGGTCATCCGGTGGCCGATATCGTCGTTCTGATCGGATCGATCGACCCCGTGATGGGCGAAGCGGACAAGTAGCAGCATGACTGACTTCATCAAGAATCCCGTGGTAGCGCTGCCGGAGCGCAATCCCGCGCCGCACTTCTCGGAGCAGGAGCTGGTATTCAGCGCCGAAGAGAAGGCCCGCATTGCGCGCTGGGTGTCGCAGTATCCGACGCCGGATGGCGCTGTGATGTGGGTGCTTTGGCTGGCGCAGGAAAAGTTCGGGTTTCTGCCTCCGGAGGTGCTGCGCCTGGTGGCCACGGAGCTGGATATTCCCTATGCCCAGGTTTACGGCGTGGCGACCTTTTATACACAGTACTTCAAAGAGAAGAAGGGCACGTATGTGCTTGACGTCTGCACGTGCTTTTCGTGCCAGCTCACAGGCGGCTGCGACATTTTGCACTACCTTGAAGAAAAGCTGGCAATCCATGCCGGTGAAACGACAGCGGATGGCTGCTTCACCTTGCAGGAGGTGGAGTGTCTGGGCGCGTGCGGCTCCGCACCCATGCTGCAGGTATCCAACGGACCCTTCGTCTACTGCCTGACGAAAAAGAAGGTGGACGCGCTTATCGCGGCGCTGCGCGCAGGCCGGATGCCAGGCTTTACCAGCGTCACGCTGCCACAGGACGAGGATGAAATGGGCGGCAATCGTCGCACGGATGTGGAAAGCACCATCGAATACGCAGCCCTGCCCATAGCCGTCAGGACGCGCTGAGCATGGCGACGAAGGCAGGCAACTGGCAAAGTTATCAGCGGGTGCTTTTGCCGCCCGTCAAGGACCTGCACAAGCTGTCGATCTACGGCGACTACGCTGCCTTGCGCAGCGTGCTCACGCACAACAGCCCCAGAGAGGTCACCGACATTGTCAAACGGAGCGGCCTCAAAGGGCGCGGCGGCGCGGGGTTTCCTACAGGCTTGAAGTGGAGCTTTATGCCCCCGGTGGATCCGGCGGTACCCCGATATTTGTGCTGTAACGGTGATGAGAGCGAGCCCGGGACGTTCAAAGACCGGCAGCTGATGGAATACAATCCCCACCAGATGCTGGAGGGGATCCTGATCGCCAACTATGCCATCTCGGCCAAGGCCTGCTACCTGTACATCCGCGGCGAGTTTGCGGACTGGATCACGCTCATCGAGACAGAGCTGGCCAAGGCGTACGAAGCCAATCTGGTTGGCAAGAACATCATGGGCCTGGGCTTCTCATCCGATATCATCGTCCACAAGGGGGCGGGTGCATACATCTGCGGTGAAGAAACCAGCCTGATGGAGTCCTTGGAGGGCAAGCGCGCCTATCCGCGCATCAAGCCGCCCTTCCCTGCCCAGAGCGGCATCTGGGGCTATCCAACGACCATCAACAACGCGGACACGCTGGCATGCGTGCCGCTGATCATCGAGCGAGGCGCCGACTGGTTTGCAAGCATCGGTGCGCCCACGCACCCGGGGCCTATTCTTTATGGAATCTCCGGCCATGTCAACAGGCCCGGCGTGTATGAATACCCCTCGGGCATGCTCATTACGGACCTCCTTGCGGTCGCCGGCGGCATGCGTGGCGGCAAAAAGCTCAAGGCCGTGGTCCCTGGCGGCGCGTCTGTCCCCGTCCTGCGGGCTGACATGATCGAGGGCGTCACCATGGATGCCGACAGTCTGCATAAGGCGGGTTCCATGCTGGGCACGGCGGGAATGCTGTTTCTGGACGAGGACACCGACATGGTGGCTTTTCTGCGCCGCGTGGCACGCTTTTACCACCACGAGAGCTGCGGCCAGTGCACGCCTTGCCGCGAAGGCACGGGCTGGATAGAGAATCTCGTCACCCGCATTGACGAAGGCCAAGGCAATACGCGCGATTTGGACCTCCTGCTGGAGCTGTGCGACCAGATGGAAGGGCGCACCGTATGCGCGTTGGCAGATGCCGCAGCTTGGCCCGTTCGCAACACCATCAACCGGTTCAGAGCAGATTTTGAGGCCAAATGCCGCCAATCTGTCTGGGCCGCACAATCCGCAGCCGCATGAGATATACATTACTTCTGACCATCCTCACGCTGATGGCGTGCGCGGCCCCGGCCCCGGAGGGATACGACATCTACGGGGAGCCCGTGTCGGCCCATGCGGCCATAGCCGTAGAAGCAGTCATCGCCGACAGTGCGCTCTACAACGGTGATGTGGTCGCCGTGGCGGGAACGGTTCACGCCGTTTGCCAGATGAAGGGCTGCTGGCTTACCCTGCAGAGTCTCGAGGGCCAAAGCATCCGCGTGGATGTGGCTCGAACCGGGAGCGGAGACTACGCCTTTACCGTGCCGACAGACATCAGCGGGCGGCACGCCATTGCGCAGGGGATCCTGCAGCAGGATAGGGCCGACGCCGCCATGCAGCACCATTACAGCCAAGACGCAGGCATGGCCATGCAGCGGGGCAGCTTGGCCATGATGGCGACTGGCGTCATGGTCGCACCACAGTAAACCGGTACGCGATCATGCCGAGCGTCACTATAGACGGCCGGAAGTACGAATTCGAAGGGCGTCCAGGCCTGCTCCAGTTTTGTCTGGATCATGGCATCGAGGTGCCGCACTTCTGCTATCACCCGAGCATGTCTGTGCCGGCGAATTGTCGGCAATGCCTGGTCGATGTCGGCGCGCCGGTCCGCAACCGCGCCACGGGTGAACTGGAGCGTAGCGACAGCGGCGAGCCCGTGATCCGCTACTTTCCGAAGCTGCAGACCAGCTGCAGCCATACGCTGGCAGACGGCCAGGTTATTCACACGAAGCGGACGAGCGAAAAGGTCGGACGCGCCCAGCAGGACACGCTGGAGTTTCTGCTGATCAACCACCCGCTGGACTGTCCTATCTGTGACCAGGCCGGCATGTGCCCGCTCCAGATTCAGGCCTACAAGTACGGGCCAGAGGGGTCGCGCTTTGAGTTTCGGAAGACGCACAAGCCGAAGAAGGTCAAGCTGGGCCCGCGCGTAGTATTGGATGCAGAGCGCTGCATCAACTGTACGCGGTGCACCCGCTTCACCGACGAGATTTCGAAGAGTCACCAGCTGACCATCATCGAGCGCAGCGTCCGCAACTACCCAATGACGCCGCCGGGGGTAACCTTCGACGAGCCCTACTCCATGAACGTGATCGACCTGTGTCCCGTGGGGGCACTGACCTCCGCGGATTTCAGGTTTCAGGCGCGCATCTGGGAGATGAGCTCCACGCCGTCCATCACCACCACCAACGCCAAGGGATCCAACTGCTACTACTGGGTGCGTGACAATCTGGTGCTTCGCATCACGCCGCGCGAGAACCCTGCGGTGAATGCCTACTGGCTCCCGGACGAAGATCGCCTGGCCTACCGCCGCTTCAATGAGGATCGGCCCACGGGTCCGTCCGTGCGTATGGATGGAGCGCTCAAAGAGACCTCGTGGGAAGCGGCGTATGGCCGTGCTGCGGAGATCCTTGCGGCGGCTGGCTCCGGCACCGTCTTCCTTGCTTCCGCACGGGCCACCGTTGAGGACAACTACTTGCTTATGGAGCTGGCACACCTGACCGGCGGCACGGTCGCGGGTTATCTGCCGCATGTTGAGCCCGGCCATGGCGACGGATGGCTGCGCACCGATGCGCGGGTCCCCAATGGCGAAGGGTGCCGGCGCCTGGGACTCCAGCCTGTGGATACGGCCTCTCTAGTCGCGCAGATAGAGGCGGGAGCCGTGCGTGCACTGTACGTCCTTGAAGACGATCCCGTGGCTGCATGCGTGATTGATTTGGCCGCGCTGGCGGCGGTACCGGTGATTCTGCACTACTATAACACGACGAACAAGACGCTCGCTGCCGCGGATGTGGCACTGCCCGCGGCCACGGTCGCCGAGACTATCGGCACCTACGTCAACGAGGAGGGGCGCGCGCAGTGCGTGCGGCCGGCCAAGGCCATTCGCGGCGCGCATCGCACGCTTATGATGCGGATGGGGCTGAGCCGTGCGGACCAGCACGGCACGCCCTTTGACCGGTGGCATAACGAGTCTCACCTCATCAACTGCAAGCCAAGCTGGGAGATTTTGCCTGCGGTCGCGAGCGCAGCGGGCCACGCGCTGGATTTTGCCGGTCCGCGCCAGATCATGGACCACATTGCCCGCGCGTTGCCGGCTTTTGGCGGCGCAAACCATAAGGCGATGGGTCCCATGGGATTTAAACTACCGGAAGCATAGCGCAGCATGGACGTACCCTATTGGCTGCTGGCGATCATCGCCTTCGGCGTGATCAACTTCATGCTGATCTCAGCCTCGGTGCTCGTATACGCGGAGCGCAAGGTATCTGGATACATGCAGAACCGTCCTGGGCCGAATCGCGTCGGGCCCGGAGGATTCTTGCAGCCATTTGCCGACGTGTTCAAGCTGATGTTCAAGGAGGACATTGCGCCGAGGAGCGCCTCGTCTTTCGTGCATTCGCTGGCACCGGCAGTCATGGTCGTCATTGCCATGACGGTGCCCGCCATGATTCCGTTCGCCCGAGGCGTGGTCATTGTGGACAACGGCGTGACCGTGCTGATCATCCTGGCGCTGACCTCGGTTTCTGTCTATGGGGTTACAATGGCAGGCTGGAGCAGCAACAGCAAGTTCTCTCTGCTGGGCGGATTGCGCTCTTCAGCGCAGATGATATCGTATGAGCTTTCGATGGGGTTGGCCGTGGTGTCGGTGGTGCTCCTGGCCGGCTCGCTGAGCGTGGTGGAGATCGTGGAAGATCAGGCGCGGGGCGGTGCCATCCTGGGTTGGAACGTGTTTCGCAATCCGCTGGGGGCACTGATCTTCGTCATCACGGCCTTTGCCGAAACCAACCGTGCCCCTTTCGACCTGCCCGAAGCAGAGCAGGAGTTGGTGGGCGGCTACCACACCGAGTACAGCGGCATGAAGTTCGGTATGTTCTTTCTGGCCGAATACGTGAACTGGTTCGTGGCCTCCTTTGTCATCGCCACGCTATTCTTCGGTGGGTATCTTCTGCCGTTTGAGCCTCAGATCCTGGCCGCGTACCCGGGACTGGATGGCTCCGTTCTGCTTGGGCTGCTCCAGGCGCTGACGCTGCTCCTCAAGGTCAGCTTCTTTGCCTTCTTGTTCATCTGGGTTCGCTGGACGCTGCCCCGCTTCAAATACAATCAGCTGATGACCATCGGCTGGAAGGTCTTGTTGCCGACGGCGCTCGTGAACGTGCTGCTGATTGCACTCGTGGTTGTGCTTTTCATGGGGTAACGCCTCCCACGCGGCATCCGGGCCGATGGCATTGGGGGATGCATTCTCAAAGTGCAGCGGAGTGCGGTCACGCTGAGTCCTGGCCTAATGCCCCTTAATCCAAGGGCTGCTAGGACCCGTCCGCTGAAACAACTGCCTAGAGCCGACTGAGCAGGCCAAAAGCACTGCTGCGCAACACCTCACTCGAGCGGCGTGTGGTGTACAAATTTCTGGCAATTCCCGTATACCTAAGAATTTTTCGAGCCGAAACTGCGGAAGGCAATTCGCTCTGCGTCCAGGCTGGCTGGAAAAGCGTGCATGACATGAAGCGATAGACATCGGACAGCACCAAGTTACTTGGAACAACGCGGCTGTGAACCCCGAGCCCATCGTCCCAATCTCCGCTATCGAACACTTTGCCCACTGCCCGCAGCAGTGTGCCCTTATCCATTGCGATGGAGTTTGGAGTGACAACGCGCATACTGTAAGGGGCTGGCGCGCTCATCGTCGTGTGGACAGCGGTCAGCATCGTACAGAGCGAGGACATCTCGTGCTTCGATCTATTCCACTCTGGCCGAAGACTCTTGGATTATCGGGTCGCGCTGGCACTGTTGAGTTGAAGGATGGATCAGCCTGTCCCATCGAGTACAAGTCAGGCGTCCGCCACGGAACGGAAGCCGCTTGCGGACGAGCTTACGCGAATTTTGGCTATACTCTGCTTCTCCATTAAGCGGCACCACGCTGCCGACAGACAGGCGCATTCGTACTTGCAACATGGCACTGCCAGACGCTGCGAAATCCCAAGTGACTGCCATTGTGGCAGGCCTGGATAACGTCTATGAACGCATGGCGCGCGCCTGCCAGCGGGCCGGGCGCCGTGCGAACGAAGTCACACTGGTCGGCGTGACGAAGACGTTTCCACTGGAAACGATTGCTGCAGCCCTCGCTGCAGGTCTGCAGGACTTCGGAGAAAACAGGCCGCAGGAGCTGGAAGCCAAGGCCCGGGCCACGCCGCCCGGTGTCTGTCGATACCATCTGATCGGCCACCTCCAGCGCAACAAAGCCAGAATCGCTATCCGCTATGCACATCTCTTTCACGCGCTGGACAGCCTGCGCCTGGCCGATGCTCTGAACCAGCGCGCACAGTCGGAAGGCCGCGTTCTGCCCTGTCTTGTGCAAGTCAACGTTTCGGCAGAGAGCACCAAGTTTGGCGTGCCGCCTGCGGAAACGCACCGTTTCCTGGAAACGCTCGCTTCCAAAGAGCACCTGCGCATTCAGGGCCTGATGACCCTAGCCGCACCGACCGCTGAGCCTGAGGAGGTCAGGCCGCAGTTCAGAAAGATGCGGCAGCTCCTGGCAGCAGCGCCGCTTCCAGAGATGACGACTCTGTCCATGGGCATGAGCGGAGACTTTGAGGTGGCCATCGAGGAAGGAGCCACGCACATTCGCGTGGGTTCCGCCATCTTCGGCCCTCGAATTCATTAATATTGATTAATTTTGAGAGCACAATATGGAAGCAAATATTCCAGATGCAGCGACGCAACTTGCACGTGTAACTGAGTCCGCTGCCGTCGTACGAAGCCGTACATCTGTAAAACCGCAGGTTGGGCTGATCCTCGGAACCGGGCTGGGCCGCCTGGCGAGAGAGATTGATGTACACGACGAAATAGAATACGAGGACCTGCCGCACTTTCCGGTTTCCACGGTTGAATCACATCACGGGCGGCTGCTCTTCGGGACGCTCCGCGGCGTACCCGTTGTGGCGATGCAGGGGCGCATGCATGTCTACGAAGGCTATAGCGCACGCGAAGCAACCATTCCTGTACGGGTCCTGGCGACGCTCGGCATCAAGGCACTCTTGATCTCCACCGCCTGCGGCGGCATGAATCCGCTCTTTCGGCGCGGAGACCTGATGCTGTTGACAGATCACATCAACCTGCAGGGCCAGAATCCCCTGGTGGGTCCGAATGTCAAGGAATGGGGGCCGAGATTCCCCGACATGAGTGAACCGTACGATGTTGCGCTGCGCAAAGTGGCCCTGCAGGTCGCCATGAAGGAGGGCATCCGACTGGAGCGCGGCGTCTATGTGGCGGTCGTCGGCCCCTGCCTTGAAACCAAGGCCGAATACCGGTTCCTGCGCGGCATTGGGGCCGACGTTGTGGGGATGAGCACCGTGCCTGAAGTCATCGTAGCCCGCCACATGGGGCTCAGGGTGATGGCCATCGGCGTGATTACCGATGAGTGCTTCCCGGATGCGCTGGAAGAGGTCACACTGGCACTTGTGCTTGAGGCAGCCGACGCGGCCGAACCCCAATTGACCGCCATCATATGCGGCGTCACAGAGACCATCAGCGCGGGCGCGTGAAGCGGGCCTTGGGCGGCGGCATGCCGCCAGGCTCCTAGGCGGCGCAAGACGCCGCTGCAAGAACTGCAAGAACATGGGCGGCGGATTTTCGTATGCGCGTGTTCACGCTCTTGGCTGCTTCCATGCCACGATTTGAGGAGGTTCGGCACATCGCACCGGCGGCGCAAGAACAGAAGATCCTTGCCTTCTGGGATGCGCAAGACATCTTCGTCAAAAGCGTAGCGCAAAAGGACCCCGACCGCACCTACACCTTCTACGAAGGCCCGCCCACCGCGAACGGACATCCCGGTATTCACCATGTGCTGGCGCGCACCATCAAGGATGTTTTCTGCCGGTACCATACGATGAAGGGCTGTCGCGTGGAGCGCAGAGCCGGCTGGGATACGCACGGCCTCCCCGTAGAGATAGAGGTGGAAAAGATGCTGGGACTCGATGGTCGGGATCAGGTGCTGACCTACGGCCTGGAACGATTCAACGCGGCGTGTCGGAAAAGCGTCCTGCAGTACAAGACGGAGTGGGATGAACTCACGCGTCTGATGGGCTACTGGGTGGACCTGGAGCAGCCCTATATCACCTTTGAAAACAACTACATAGAAAGCGTCTGGTGGCTGCTCAAGCAAATCTTTGACAAGGGCCTCCTCTACCAGGGCCACAAGATCCAGTGGTATAGCCCCGGGTCGGGCACCGTGCTGAGCTCGCACGAAGTAAGCCTGGGCTACAAGGAGGTGCAGGATCCGAGCCTGTATGTGCAGTTTGCCTCTTTAGCGGAGCCGGACACCTATTTCCTGGCCTGGACCACAACGCCGTGGACGCTGGTTTCCAATGCCGCCCTGGCTGTCGGGCCTGGTATCGAGTATGTAAAGGTTCGCCTAACGAAGCAACCGGGCAAGTGCTTCATCCTTGCGGCGACTCGCCTGGAGGTGCTCCGCGACGACTATGAGATTGCGGCCACCATGACTGGCCAGGACCTTGTGGGCCTGCGCTATGCGCCCGTTTTTGAACACTTTAAGCAACAAGGCCACGACGCCTGGCGGATCGTAGCCGCTTCGTTTGTGTCCACCACCGATGGCACCGGCCTCGTGCACATTGCACCGGCTTTCGGGGCCGACGACTACGCAACCGGACAGCGCGAAGGCCTCCCAGTCTTTAATCCCGTTGGGCCCGATGGGCGCTTTGCGGCCGAGATACCCGTGGCAGGCAGCCTTTGGTTCAAGGACGCGGACAAGCCGCTAGCGCGCGACTTGCGCGCACGCGGCCTGGTGTATCGGCACGAAACATATCAGCACAACTATCCGCACGACTGGCGCAAGGGAACGCCGCTGATCAGCTACCCCGTTAAGAGCTGGTTCATTCGAACCACCGCCATACGGGATCGCCTAGTGGCGCTAAACAAGACCATTGCATGGCAGCCTGATGCAATCGGCACCGGGCGCTTCGGGGAATGGCTGGAAAACAATGTGGACTGGGCGCTGAGCCGCCGCCGATTCTGGGGCACGCCCTTGCCGGTCTGGGTGTCGGACGAGGACCCCGACTATGTTGAAGTGATCGGCTCGATCGCTGAACTCCGCGCCAAGTGCGGGGCGCAGCTCCCGGCGAACAGCGCGGACCTGGACCTCCACCGCCCGTTTGTGGATGCCCTGACCTGGCCCGCACCGGGTGGCGGGACCATGCGCCGCGTGCCTGAGACCATCGATGTCTGGTTCGACTCTGGCGCGATGCCGTTTGCACAGTGGCATTACCCCTTTGAGAACAAGGAAGCCTTCGCACGTAGCTATCCGGCCGACTTTATCTCCGAAGGCGTGGATCAGACACGAGGATGGTTCTATACGCTCCATGCCATCGCTGCGCTGGTAACCGATGAGGTGTGCTTCAAAAACTGCGTGGTCGGCGGGCTGGTACTCGATGCCAACGGCGAGAAGATGTCCAAGACCAAAGGCAACGCAGTAGAGCCATTCGAGGTGATCCGTCGGTGGGGCGCCGACCGCGTGCGGTGGTACATGATGAGCAATTCGGCGCCTTGGGAAGATCTCAAGTTTTCTGAAGAAGGCATCAAGGATACCGAAAGCAAGCTCTTCAGGACGCTGACCAACGTCTACAGCTTCTTTGCCACCTACGCCAACATTGACGGATATACGGGGCGTCAGCACGCGATCAAAGCCGTCAGCGAACTGGACCGCTGGATCTTGAGTCGCCTGCAAACCACCTGCCAGAAGGCCGATGCCGCCTTTGCCAACTATCACCCCACCCAGGCCGCTCGTGCGGTTGAACGCTTTGTGGACGAGCTGTCCAACTGGTATATCCGGCGGTCGCGGCGGCGATTCTGGTCGGCAAGCAGCATTCAGGACGCATCCGACAAACAGGCCGCATACCAGACCGTGCAGACCTGCCTGAAGACTGCGGCGCGCCTGATGGCACCGCTGGCACCCTTCATGGCTGAGTGGCTTTACCTGCGGCTGCGGTCCGAGGGCGATGCCGAATCGGTGCACCTGGCAGACTTTCCCGTGCCTGATGCTGCGGCCATCGATGCGGCACTGGAGTATCGCGTGCACTTGGCCAAGACCGTGTCATCACTGGTGCTGGCCCAGCGCAACAAGGGCAGGATCAATATCCGGCAACCGCTCTCGCGCATCCTGGTGGTCACCGCCACCGCCGCAGAGCGGGAAGCATTAGCAGTGGTAGAACCCATCATATTGAGCGAGGTCAACGTCAAGCGCGTAGACTATCTGGCTAGCGACAGCGACCTGGTGCGCCGCACCGCCCGACTGAATTTCAGGCAGCTAGGGCGCCGGCTGGGCAAGAAGGTGCCGAAAGTCAAGGCAGCGGTGGAATGCCTGGATCAGGCTGCACTCGCGACCTATGAGCAGGATGGATCACTGGACATCACTGTGGATGGACAGACAATCACGCTCGGGCCTGGAGACCTTCAGATTCTTACCGAAGGCATCGAGGGGTGGCTAGTCAGCAGCGAAGCGGGCATCACGGTGGCCTTGGATACGCGCCTGACGGAATCGCTGATACAAGAGGGACTGGCACGCGAATCGATAAACCGGATTCAAAATCTGCGCAAAAAGGCACGCTTTGCCGTAACAGATCGCATCACCGTAGAGTATCATGCCTCAGATCGATTAGCAGCGGCGCTGAGCCACCATGCACAATGGGTAAGGAACGAGGTGCTGGCCCTGGCGTTGAATCCTGTACAAGAACCCGCCGGGGAGGCGGTGGAAGAGTTTGCATTCCAAGGGGAAGCATTAACGCTCGGTGTACAACGGTCCATGCCGGCGGACGCGCGGCTCTAGCCACACAATAACGACAGTGCCATGGCAACCACCAAAAGCCCTGCAACGCAGAGTAGTGCGGTGTCAACCTCGCCCTTCAGCGACGAAGAACTGGAGTTTTTCAGGCAGATCATTCTGAAGAAGCGGCAGGCCGCACACAATGACAAGGAGTGTTTGCAACTCCAGATCGAAGACGCCCGCGAACAGTCTGCCAATGATTCAGCATATAGCCTGCACATGGCGGACGCGGGTACGGATGCGATGGAACGCGAGAAACTCTACCTGATGATTGCCCGCCAGCAGAAGTTTATCAGCTATTTGGATCGGGCCTTGGACCGCATCAACAACAAGACCTACGGCATTTGCAAGGTCACCGGTAAAGTGATCGCCAAGGAACGGCTCATGGCGGTTCCTCATACTGAGCTTTCCGTGGAAGCCAAGCTGAAGCAGCGCAAGTAAGCACTGGAGCTCTATGCGGCTTGTCTGGATCGCGCTGAGCGTTTTGGTGCTGGATCAGGTCACCAAGATCGTCGTGCGGATAAACATGGGCACCACCGGCCCCCGGGAATCCATTGGCGTACTGGGCGATTGGCTGCAGCTCACCTATACCGAGAATCCGGGCATGGCCTTCGGGATCATGCCAGGCTCCACGAGCGTCGTCACAGCCTGCTCCGTGATTGCGACGATACTGATTATCGTCTACCTGCTCCGCGTTCGGAAGGGGTACGCGCCCTACACGATGTGCCTGGCCGCGATCCTCGGCGGTGCCATCGGCAACATTGTGGACCGGCTCTTCTACGGCCTGATCTTTGAGTACGGCCCCTTCTTTGAGGGGCGCGTGGTGGACTTCATACACTTCAACATCTGGTCGGGCCTGGTGCCTGGTGACATACCGCTGATCGGCGGAGAATACCTTGCGCTGTTTCCGATCTTCAACGTGGCCGACATCGCTATCTGCGGCGGCGTTGCGGGCGTATTGATATTCCAGAAGCAGTTCCACCTTCGGCGATTGGCCGAAGGGGAGGCGGCGGCCAACGCAGAGGTTGAGGCGGCCAATGCGAAATCGGATAGGAGCGCAGCGGGGGGGCCGGCCTTCGCGGCCGAAGAAGCGCCGCTACCAGATTAGTCTCAGCGCCAACGATGGCGTGATAGGGAGCGTGGATCGTTCGGAGATGACCAGTAGCGCGTCGTCTGCGGGTGCATCTGGATCAGCAACCAGTCCCCAGTCCGCGACATTGTTGAAACCCAGGATATTGATGGCATCGGCCCGAACCTGCATACGCATCGTGCGCAGGTGCTGCGTGTACGCAATGCTGAGGTCCAGCTGATGCACAGCGGGCAGGCGATGCTCTTCCGGATGCTCCAGTCGGTAGGCGCGGATGTGGTCCACGACGATCGGTACGCTCAAGAGGTCAAAACCGGAAGGGGATACGTCCACCCGCGGCGTTTCCAATAGCTCCAGAAGCTGCTGCCCGTAGGCACCAAGAAAGTCGTAGTAGGACTGCCGGAATCCCCATGTCCGGCCCCAGATGCTGTACCACCGCACCTGCGAGACCAGGTTGCGCGTAGCGAAGAAGTCGGCCTCGAATTCCAGGCGATGCGGCTCATTCCACGGAGCTGCTATGGTGCGCCCCTCAAACTGCGCCCCAAAGCTGCGCGCCGTTCGGCTGAATTCGTAGCCGGCTTTCAGCTGCAACCTCTGCAAGCGCTTCTCGGTGCGAACACCTACGCCATACGCATGCCCGCTGCCTGGACTGAGAAACGTGGACTGGAGCTGACTGGGCAGCAAGGTGCCTTCGCTGATGAACGAAGACAAGTCTGTACTGTTTTCCGCAAACTCCGTAGCGACGGAACTGGAAACGGGGGTCGCGTAGTTGATCGACAGCAGGTGCATCAATCGCTTGAAATAGGCTTCTGCATGTACCGACCAGCCTCGGGAAGGACGCACAACCCCCTCCAGGCTGACGTGTGCAGCCTTGGGCGGTGCCACCGTTTTGTCCAGCGCCATCCACATGCGGCTGGATGACCGCAGTGCACGGGCGCTGCGACTGGTGACATCAAACTGCGTGACGTACTGCCGGTATAGGCCCGTGGCCAAGCGCGCAGACCAGGGCCCGAAGCGACTCTCCGAAACGTCGTAGCGCACCGACAGCCGCGGCTCGGCATACCACGAACGGCGTGAATGCAGATAGGTGACCCGCGTCCCCGCATCCACTGTCAGGCGCTCGTTGATAGGAATGCGATTCTGCAGAAAGCTTTCCATGCGCCATGTGCCGTGTTCATGTGCAATCGGCGCCGTGCGCGTTCCATTCACCAGAAAGCGACTGTGTGTATACGCTGGCTCAAGGCCCGCCTCAACATTCCAGCCGCGCCAGAGGGCATACGTAAGGCGTCCAGCCAAGCCGAATTCCCGTACACGATTGCCATTGTCGTCTCTCAGGTCAATCTGAGAGGACAGGCTTTCATTGCTCATCACGGCTTGCTGCGTAATCTTGGCCGTGGTGATGCCATGTTGCAGGCGAAATAGACTCGCACGCGCCTGGGCAGAGGCCATGATGCGCGTGCCTGCCACGGCTTCGTACCGGATCTGCCCGGTAAAATTGTCCCACACGTAGTTGTCCTGCACCCCGGGCGCGGTCTGCCGCAGCAGATCAGAGATGGGGATATAGCCGGTGCCTGCAGGGTGCTCCTGGCTTTCCAGTTGCCGCCGCCCCCAGTACGCCGAGGCGTGCACGCTGCTCAATACGTTATAGCGCTTGCGCAGCGCAAAGTGTACATCGGAAAAATGCAGCCCCGGATCCAGTGAAGCCAGCGATTCATCGAAGACGTTGATCCCCGATGTGATCGGCTGCGGCACCGCGCGGAAGGCGGAATACATGAACTGGTCGGTCTGATTCCATCGCCGCAGCATACCATGAACGGAAGGCGGCGCGTACACGTCCCAGAGACCAATGCGGCCCGCCGCCATGATCGCGGAGCCATCTTTCAAGCTGTGGCTCGCCCGGGCGTTGATGCTCATGGGATCCACATGCACATCGATGTGGCGACCCGAACGCAAGCCCAAGGCGTGCGTGGCCGCGATAACACCCGCAGTCTGGCTGCCAATGTCTGCGCCAAACCCGGTCTTGTGTACCGTCAGACGGCTTAATGCGTAGGTGCTGAACGGCCCGACCAAGCCGCCAATACTGACGGGTACAAAGACCGGCGCACCGTCGAGACGATACTGATGCTCCCCGGAGCCGCTGCTTTGGATATGCAGATCGGCCGTGGCATCATTGAGCCGCACGCCAACCATGGTGGACAGTGCCCGTCCCACCTCAGGCAACAGGCCTCCGGATGCCCGATACAAGGCATCGCGATCCAGCGACTGCTGTCCCAGCGTGTCGGAGGGCACGCGCCAAGCCAGACCGTTTACCACGATGGGTGTTCGCTCGACAATCACCTCTTGGCGCAGGCCGAGGCGGGTTTGCGCCACGCTGTCCGGCACAACCCGCACATACACCAACGGGCTGGAGTAGCCTATATAGGAGGTCGTAACTGCATAGAGCCCCGGCTCCAGGTTGGAGAAGATGAAGCGCCCATCCTGGTTTGAGGTTGTTCCGCTTCCTGGGTGGAGCATGATGTGCGCATGCTCCAACGGTTCGCCCGTCCGGTCATCCACGACAACGCCATGCAAGGCGCCGTACCGTATGCGGGCTTCTGCACGCTCTGTGATCACATAGAGGCCCGAGGGAAGCCGAAAATAGTCCAACCCGGTCCCTTGCAAGACGCACTGCAAAGCCTCTTCGCCGGTGGCCTCGTAGGTGACGCAGTTGGTCCACTTGCCAGCAACGAGCCGTTGATCAAATCCCAGCACCAGGTCGGTGCGGGTCATAAGCTCGGTCAGCGCTTCCTCAAGCGGCACGCCTTGCAGAACCACATCGTACGCGCGCTGAGCGCGCGATGACGATGCCAGCGCAAGCAGGCACAAAAGCGCCAGAAGCTGCCGCCCCGCTGATGGCCATGCACACCGCACGGCGGCTACTCTTCCAGGATTTCGAAGCCCGCGGCAGTGCTGCGGTACCGTAGCGTCATGGACGTTACGCTGCGGCAGAGATCACTGATGAGCGTTTCCACGGTCGTGACCTCGTGCTTGAAGTTGTGCACATGCTGGCGAATGCTCTCTTCTGCGATGATTTCAATGTCAAAGCGGTCTTCCACGGCATCAAACATCACGCCGAGTGGCTGCTTGATGTGAATGAATAACTCCGTGGAGGTCTGGCCAGGCACTGCCAGCGCACTGAAGTTGCCTGTGCCCACTTCTACGCGGACGCCTTCACCTGCATGCAGGCGGCGCGTATCCCCCTGCGAGGCGACAGCTACGGTGCCCTCGGCGACATACACCGTGGTACCCTGGTCGGTCGCGTCCACGCTGAATCTTGTGCCTTCCGCCGTTACCGTTACGTCGCGGATTGCAACAACGAAAGGGATCGGACTGGTGTGTACATCAAACAGCGCGGCGCCTTCCATGGCCAGATTCCGGTGGGCGCGGCCAAACCGGCGATGGTAGCGCAGCTCCGATTCAGCTGACAATGCCACGCTGGACCCGTCTGGCAGCTCGGCATCCAAAGCAGCCGTTGCTGTGAGCTGAATTGGCCGCGAGAGGGTAAAGACACCTGCGCAGATGAGCAGCACCACGCTGGCTGCCACCGCCCAATAGTACCTGCGAGGCACCAGCCGCAGTGCGCGGCTGTGCTCGATCAGCGTGCGCCGCATGGTTTCTATGCGCGCGGGGTCGGGGGCCGCGCCCAGCGGACTGGCGTCCGCTGCCAGCGCCCACGTTTCCGCCAGCTCCTCCATGGAGAAGTCGACGTCCGCGCCTATTTGCAGCCCAACTGGCAGCGAATGATTCGTAGTCATAACGTCACAGGCTCGCGCAAGTACATGTGCAATCTGCTGCGCAGGTGCGAAAGCGCGAGCACAATATGATTGTTTACCGTCTTGGGGGCCACGCCCATCACCTCGGCTACTTCCACATGGCTCAGCTCTTCATAGCGGCTGAGCAGAAATGCCTCCCGGCGCCGCTTGGGCAACTCCATAATCCAAGCGCGGATTTGCTTGTTGAGCTGGTCCGCCTCGTATTGCAGGTCTTGCTGGTTGGGCGAGGGGTAAAAATCAACGCCAGCTTCCAGTGAAATCTCCTTCTGGTTGGCGCTGCGGCGCATTGCATTCAGGGCACAGTTGCGCACCATCATATACAGAAGTGCCTTGAGTGATCGTGCCGGGTCCAATTTGCCGCGAATCTGCCAGAGCTTCATATACACATCCTGCAGCACATCGTATGCCACCTGTTCATTGCGCGTTATGTAGCAGGCATAGCGGAACAAGCCGCTGTACGTTGCCTCAAAAAGCTCCGTATAGGCCCTCTGATCCGAGTCGCGCAGCGCGCGGCTCCATGCGCTGAAACGCTCTGTCGTCAGATCCACCATAGCGGGTACGGGAAATACACCGTTGAACTAATGGATACCCAAAACGCTCAGTGCTGCAAAGTTCCTGCGCACCCGCCGTTTGCTAAGCTGCACATGCCCAAATGGCGTACGCCCGCTTGGGTGGCCCTGCCCGCGCGGTTGGGATACAGGCAGCGGCACCATGGAGTATGGCACGAAAGCCCCTAGGCATTCGCGGCGGCGGTTCACAAGGACTGTGCACCACTCGGCGCTACTCATCCAAACGCGCTGCTTGACTGTGCCATGACCCAGCAGAGTGCCGGCAAGCCAGGCTTGCGCCTGCTGAGCGGCTCCGGCCTGATTTGGCGCAGATACCGCTAGTGCACATAACTGGCGGCATTGATGTCAATAGACGCGCCGGTTGCATGGTCCGCAAGACCGCTAGCGAGCAGCGCAACGATGGGCGCCACATCCTCCGGCTCGGTCAAGCGGTTCAGCCCCAAATCGCCCAGCACATGATCCTCTCCGTATTCGTCAATGGAGTCCTTCGCCATATCGGTCCGCACAAACCCCGGCGCAATCACAAAGGCGCATACGTTCTCCTTCCCGTAGGCGCGCGCGATGGTGCGCGTCAGGGCGACAAGGCCGGCCTTGGATGCTGCATAGGTCATATACGCCGGCGTGTCCCCGCGGAATGCAGCGCGTGACGCCACATTGATGATGCGCCCGCCGCCGCGGCTTCTGAAGTGACGCAGCGCCATTCTGCACAAGAGCTCGGCGGCCCGAAGATTGACATGCATGGTGCGCGCCCAGTCGCTGCGCCATGTGTCCGTGGGCGCATCCAGCGGTGTATGCACCGCAACGCCGGCATTGTTGATCAGCACATCTAGCCTGCCGAAATGGTCGATGACTTCGCGGAACAGACGTTCGCACGCTGTTATGCGGCTGAGGTCTGCCTGAAAGTCGCGCGCACCATGGCCGAGCACCTGCGCAAGGTGAGCGGCGGCCGCACGGCTTTTGCGGTAATGGATGGCTACGGTGCCGCCAGCCTGCGCCACCCCGGCGGCCACTGCCTTCCCAATGCCACGGCTGGCACCGGTGATGAGAACAACCTTGCCAGAAAGATCTATCTGCATCAGCGACGATATAGGGGAACGGCCGAACAGGGCTCGCCATACATCACCTTGCGTGCTATGGGCATCAGCTTGCGCATAGCCGTGACGTATGCGCTGCGCGGCACAACATCCGAACCGCAGCCCTTGATGACTACGATACGGTTCTGGAAACGGGACCAATCTTCTTGCTCCAGCGCACGGGCAAAATATGTATCGACGGCGTCGGCCCGTCGTCCGGCTGCCACCGAACGTGCCTGACCCAGCCTGGAAGCAATGAGTAGGTAGGCCCAGGTCGGCACGATGGCATCCGTCGTGCAGCACAGCGCAACATGCTTGCCTGCATAACGTGCCCAGGCGTGCTCATTGACCATGCGGCGAAAGTTCTTTTCGCGCAGCACGAGACCTGCCTCGAGAAATGGTGCCAGATCAAGCTCCACTACGGGTGCGCCATCCCACAGCGACGACAGGTTGTACACGAGGATGCCGCTTTGCTGCACTCTGTTGACGATTTCCATAGATGCTATGCAGCTTCCAGTTGGCGTACGGCAGCGATCATGACGCCTGCCGCACGCCTGATGTCTTCTTCCGTAGTGGCAATGCCCAGACTGATGCGCGCTGTACGCAGGGCTTCGCCTGCGGTCACGCCCATGGCGTGCAGGACATGACTCATCCCCGCAATGCCGGATGCGCAAGCGCTCGCTGGACTGATGGCCACCTCGCTTAAAGAGCTCATCAGCAGATGCTCGCACTTTTCCCCTGGGAATATCACGTTGGAGGTATTAGGCAGGCGCGGTGCACGTTGCCCATTGAAGCGAATGCCCGGCAGCGACGCGCAGAGCACAGACTCAAACGTGTCGCGCAGCCCACGCATGCGCGCCGCATTATCTGCGCAGCAGCTGCAGGCCAGCGCGAAGGCTTCTCCCATGCCGACAATGCCCGGCACGTTCAGCGTGCCGCCGCGCAGTCCGCGCTCCTGACCGCCGCCATCCACGAGCGCAGGGACGCGAACCCGCTCTCGCAGGTACAGCACGCCCACGCCCTTGGGGCCGTACAGCTTGTGGCCCGAGCAGACGAGCGCATCCACATCATTGGCCGTCACCGGCACTTTGCCGATAGCCTGCGTGGCATCCGTCATGAAGAAGATTCCGCGCGCGCGCACCATAGCCGCTATGTCCGCGATGGGCTGCAGGACCCCGGTTTCGTTGTTCGCCCACATGACGCTGACGAGAATGGTTTCGTCGGTCAGCGACGACTCCAGCGCAGCCCGGTCGATCAGCCCGTCCTGATCTACAGGAAGGTAGGTTACGTTGTAGCCCTGCCTTTCCAAGGTCGCACAGCAGCCCAGGGTCGCCGCATGCTCGGTCTGCACCGTGACGATGTGGCGGCCCCGGCCCGCGTATGCCCGTGCAATTCCCTTGATGGCGGTGTTAATACCCTCGGAGGCCCCGCTGGTAAAGGTGATGTTATTCGGCTTGACGCCGAGCGCATCGGCTACCTGCAGGCGCGCCGCCTCCACAGCCGCATTAGCCGCCCACCCGAATGGATGCCGATCACTGGCAGGGTTGCCATAGTGCTCGGTGAAAAACGGCAGCATCTTTTCCAAAACGCGCGCATCAACCGGCGTGGTCGCGTTGTAGTCCAAGTAGATGGCGGGTCCCATGGGAGCAGTCTCCTACTGTTGGATGCAGAGTTGCGTGTCCGATAGGCCCAACGGGCCGACCAGACGGGTTCAAGGCCAAGGTAGGGATTCTATGGTGCAATGCCGCGGCAGATCCTTGCACCGGAACCCCAGGGGGCCCGAGCGGTTGAGCGTCTTCTTGCCGCGTTCGTCTAGGGGTCCAGGACGCCGGCCTCTCACGCCGGTAACACGGGTTCAAATCCCGTACGCGGTACTCATCGCAGTACGCGCTGCGCCGCAGAAGGCTCCAGGCCCATGCGGGCAAACTACGTACGCGGCGCTTAGCTGTCCGATTCGGGTGCCTCCGGTCGCAGCACTTTGTCGATCAGGCCGTACTCTTTTGCTTCCGTAGCACTCAGCCAGTAGTCCCGGTCCGCGTCGCTTGAGATCGTCTCCAGGGACTGGCCCGTGTGCTCTGCCAATATCTCGTAGAGTCGCTGCTTGAGCGACAGGATTTCGCGCGCCTGGATTTCGATGTCCGAGGCTTGGCCCGAAGCGCCGCCCACAGGCTGGTGCAGCATGATGCGCGAATTCGGCAGTGCGGATCGCTGCCCCCGGGAGCCTGCCGTCAAGAGCACGGACCCGAGCGATGCGGCAAGTCCAACGCAGATGGTCACCACAGGGCATGAGATCAGCTGCATGGTGTCGTAGATGCCCAAGCCACTGTAGACCATGCCGCCCGGCGAATTGATCCAGATGTTGATGTCCCGCTTCGGGTCCTCGCTCGTCAGATACAAGAGCTGTGCCACGGTAAGGTTGGCCACCACATCATTGATGGGAGTCCCGAGCAGGATGATGCGCTCCTTGAGCAGGCGACTGAAAATGTCGTACGCCCGCTCTCCCCGAGCGGTTTGCTCTACTACGACAGGGACGAGCTGACTGATGGGCTGATCCCCCATGCCGCGCCCGTATATGCTGCTCGGCAGACGCAAGCTCTTTGTAAACTTGACAAAGTCATTGACCATAATCTCCGCTGGTATCTGAAAGACTGAGTACAGTAGATGCCGGGCTCCGACATCGGGCTGCGCTAGGCGGCTACCGGCTAAGCGCTGCGCGCACTAAACGCCTGCCGCTGCCCGTTGATTCAAGGCCACAGCCCCAGCGCCGGGCTTTGGCTGTTCGCAGGCCTTCACCCCGGGACGCGTCAGTATGCGCTGGCACTTTGCTGCAAGCAGCGGCGGATGTCCTCGCACCACTGCGCGCTGATAACGGTGGCACACCGCTTGCCAGCGCCGCTTCGCTACCCTAGCCTTGGTGGAGAAGCGTGTAGTCGCCGGGAAGGACCAGTGACTTTGAAGCACTGATGCAGCGGCCAACTAGAAAATCGAGAACCCTGTTCATTTGACGATCACGAAACGCGAGCGTCACTTTCTCCTGATCGGCTTCAGCGTCTTCTGCATCGCCCTCGGTGGGTATTTGCTTGTCCACAGCACGCACAATAATGCTCCACCGAATAAATAGCTCATCCATTGTTTCCCTGGTCCCAGGAGACGGGTCGGCAGTTGGCTCCGCATGCGCAACTGCAACCTTGAAGGGAAACAGCTCCATCATCCGCACGAAGACGCGATCCCGCAGGTATTTGGCGGTATCTGCGTCCAGATCGTCCTGAATACGTTCACCCAGGTACTGCCGGAATTCTTTTTCTGTGCCGCACCGGTCGCCTGACAAAGAACGAAACAGTTCCTCGCTAGGCTCGGGTAATACCGTCTGCTCTGCCTCCAGTATTTCTACGGAATAGGTGGGGGTCTGCGGAACTGTCATCACCACTGAAGCAAGAGATGGAAGGCCTTCGTCTTCCACCTCGATCTGGACGGTATCCTTCACATAGCGCCCGACGATTGCACGCTTGATCTCTGAATTGAACCGATTATCCGGGCTAGCGGCGCACAGGTCTATCTCAACAGTTTTCGCATATCCTCCGACAAGGCGCAGGCCGGTTTTGGCATCAACCGAATGAATACTGCACAGCACATCGTCCAAGGCACTGATCCGCTCTCCGGCCTTCAGCGTAACACGCGAAGACTCGCTCTTCATCCGGCGCCAGTACTCGGCATCTATTTGTTGCGGCAGGACTTTATCCTGGTGAACCGCGATCGCTTCCTGCTCGAGTTTCGACAAGTCAATGTCCGGGACCACATTGAAAGCGACTTCAGCCGCGAGGTCTTGTTCCAGCGTGTAGTCGAGCGAACGCACCACATAGGTTCCTTCCAGCAGGTACTGATCGGCCTCTGCCACCAAGTCCGTGAACACCTCGTCAATAAACTTTTCGCTTACCTGCTCGGTGAGCTCCTTGCGGAAAACAACCTTCAATAATGCGGGCGGTACATGACCCGGCCGAAATCCCTTCATCTCCACCGTGCCCTTGAGCTCCTTTAGGGCGCGCTTTACGTCATCGGCCAAGTCTGCCGCGGTGGCGGTAATCTCCAAAACATGGTAGCTGGTATCGACCTGTCGGATTTCTGTGTGCATAGCAAACTATATGGGTGCAACCTGCTTTAACACTTCTCTCGCCAGAATGATTAGCAGGCGACGCCGCCCAATCAGTGCCGCAATGAACGCCTCCTGTGTGGTGCGCGCTGGGGCAAACACGCAAGCGATGCAGGCCACGGTTACGCTATCCGTGTCTTAACCAGCGTACGGCGTCCTTCAGGGACGCTTTCTTTCCATACATCAGGATGCCGACCCTGTATATGCGGCTGGAAACCCAGATCGTTCCCACGAATCCAGCCACCAGCAGCCCGTAAGACAGTAGCACCTCCCACAATGGAATGTCCGTCACCGCGAGCCGCACAACCATGGGCACCGGTGCCGTAAACGGGATAAGCGAAAGCACCACCGCCAGCGTCGAGTTGGGACTCTGAAGGACGGGCGAGATGAATACGATAGACACGATGATCGGCATAAGCAACGGCAGCAGCACGGTCTGTGCGTCCTGCTGCTGCTCCACCATGGAGCCCGCTGCCGCAAACAGTCCCGCATACAACAGGTAACCGCCAGCGAAATACAGCACGAACCAGATGAACACGGAGAAATGAATCGACGGCAAGGTAATCTCGGCCGCCGCAAGAATGTCCTCCGTAGACGCCGAAGCTTCAAGCCCGAGCGATGCGGGATCCATGAACAAGCCGAAGATCATTCCACCGAATGTGGTGACGGCAAAGATCATCACCGCCCATGTCGCCAGTTGCGTCAGGCCCATCGCGCCGATGCCTAAGACCTTGCCCATGAGCAAGCTGAATGGGCGCGCGGAAGAGACGATAACCTCCACGATGCGGGTTTGCTTTTCCTCCATCACGCCCTGCATCACCGTGGTGCCGTAAAGCAGCATGGTGATATAGATCATAAAGCCCATAATGGCGCCGACACCGCCGTACGCAAGCGAGCTGCCTGCCTCTTCCCCTTCAGTTCCCAGCATCACCGACTGCAAATCTACATTCGTGTAGATGATGTCCAGCGTCTCCTGCGTAATGCTGGCCTGCTCCATGCGATACTTGCGAACAGCATCCCGTATCAAATACCGCAAATCGTCTGCTATGCCGAAACCACCACCCTTCGCCGCAAAGTAGCGCACCGGCTCCTCACCCGTCACCACCCCGGCCCCGATCACCACATAGGCGTCGTAGCGACCGGCCAAAGTCTCCTCCCGCGCCGTTTCGGCTTCGGCCGCAATGAGCGCATGCTCCGCGTTCCCGTCCGCAAGGATGCGGTCCAGCACGAATCCGGTTTCATCAACCACGCCAATCGTGCGTAGGTCGCTTTCGATGGCATCAACGGAGACAAAAGTAATGACTACAATGACTGCACCAAATCCTATCAGGGCGAGCGGAGCCAACAGCGTCGTGATGATGAAACCCTTGGACTTCACGCGCCGCAAAAACTCGCTCCTGGCGATGATCAGGGTCGCGCTCATGATTCGCCCACCTCGCTTATGAAAATCTCCGTAAGGGATGGCTCCGCGAGCTCGTAGCGATAGAAATTGACCTGCTGACTGATCATTGCATCCAAGATGGCACGCGGCACGCGCGTGTCGAGCAGGCGCAGCTCTGCGCCGCGCGCATCTCGGCTCTTGACTTCTATACGTCCGGCACGCAGAAAGGGCGCAAGAAATGCGCCATCGCCCTCAAAGTCCAGAAAGAGCGTGTTGCGACCGTAGCTCCTTTTGACCTCACGCAGGCCGCCGTGAATCAATACCTTGCCCCGTGCGATCAGGCAAATGTCATCGCAGAGCTGCTCTACCTGCTCCATCCGGTGGCTGGCAAACAGGATGGTGCGTCCGGCACTCTTGAGCTCGAAGATGATCTCGCGCAATAGCTCACTGTTGATGGGGTCCAAGCCGCTGAATGGCTCGTCGAGTATCAAAAAGCGAGGCTCCGGCAAGACGGCTGCAATGAACTGCACCTTTTGCTGCATTCCTTTGGAGAGCTCCTGCGTCTTGCGAACAAGCCACTGCTCCAAACCGAAGCGCTGTGCCCAGTAGTGAACCTTTTCCTTGGCCTTAGCCCGCGGTATCCCCTTGAGCGCCGCGAGAAACAGAAGCTGTTCCCCCACCTTGAGCTTGCGATACAGGCCCCGCTCCTCGGGAAGGTATCCCATCACCTTCTGGCTCCAGGGTCCCACCGGATGCCCGTCCAAGAGCACTTCGCCTTCATCCGGTGCCGTAATGTCGGCGATCATGCGGATGGCCGAAGTCTTGCCCGCGCCATTGGGACCCAGCATGCCCAGGATACGGCCGGGACGAGCCTCAAACGATACATGATCCACCGCGGTGACCGCACCGTAACGCTTGGTCGCACCGCGCAGTGTAAGAATGGCCAAAATTCGAGTGAGCTACAGCTGTGTCCGGGCAGACTCCTTGATCGGAATCAGGTAGCGCGCATCAATGATGTCCTCATGCACATTGCATGTTCCCGTCCCCCGAAAGTCTACCGACACGCGCTTGCCTGCTACATATTGGACCTCCCCAATGCCATACTGCGTCGGCATGGGGCCGTAATACACCAGCTCGCCCGCCCTCAGAGGGCGCTTTGATCGTGACCGCCAGTGGAATGCCTGCACTATCGGCAGGTGCTCCAGCCGATACGGTGTTTGCTGCCGCTTGGATTGGGACATGCGTTGGTGATTATGATTTGTGGGTGCTGATACGTACCGGTGGCCCCCTAGGTTCGCATCCCGGTTGACTCCTACGCGGCCTGACAGTACCTTTGCCATGGAATTCTTGAGAGCGCTTTCATGGTCTTCCGGAACAAGAAGCTCGTAGATCGCCAAGTGGGCCGCAATGCGGAGCTGTTCGCCTATGCTATCGCGGGATTGCCGCTGGCCGAAGAGCGCTATCCGTTCATTCGCATCCTGGTCAGCATCGTCGAGCAGGCACATCCCGAGTGGAACCAGACGCCCCACAAGGATCTCCAGATCGCGCACCTGATAAACCGCCTGGCACCCGATCAGCTGGATGCGGACGAGGTCGCAGAAGTGGTGCGCGTTCGCGACGAAGAGCGCGGCTATTTCAAGGACGGCTAGACGGCCCGGTGCGGGTTGCGGCGCACGAATGAAGCCCAGCCCGAGTGCGCTTGTCGCGGTGTACCGATTTCCTGCCGATGCCGGTGGCAGAGCGCAACTGCGAAAGCATCACATTCGTCCAGGCTCAAGGCTTCGTTCTGGAGCTTGAGCAGGCTGCGCACCATGTAGGCAACCTGCTGCTTGCTGGCCGCACCATTGCCGGTGACAGCGCGCTTGACCTCCTTGGGCGTGTACTGCACCACCGTAAGGCCCTGGTGCAGCGCCGCCAGCATCGCGGCGGCCTGGGCCCTTCCCAGCTTTAGCATAGCCTGCGGGTTCTTCGCGTATACTGGCATCTCCATCGCGCAGGCATCCGCGGCGTATTCCTTGATGGCCCGCGTCAGCCCTTCATAGATAGCCTGGAGCTTGTCCGTATGCGCCCCCTGGGGCTTGATGATACCGTGGCCGCATGCCTTTTGCGCGCCGCCCTCGCATAAGATCACGCCGAAGCCCGTGCGCACAGACCCAGGATCAACGCCCATGATAATCATGGCGCAGTCAGATTGGAGTAGACGGCCTGCACATCCTGATGCTCTTCGATCCGCTCAAGCAGCCGCACAACCTTTTGCGCGCTAGAAGCGTCCAGAGCGACCGTTGACCTGGGCATCTGAACCAGTCGAGCGTCCGCAACCTCTGCACCCGCGGCCTCAAACGCCTGATGCACCGCCATGAATTCCTCTGGTGTCGAGAGCACGATGAACGCGCCATCCTCTTCTTCCACATCTTCAGCGCCGGCATCGATTGCAAGCTCGAAGAGATCCAGTGCCCCATCAGGTGCGACCTGCACGAAGCCCTTGCGGTCAAAGAGGTAGGCTACGGAGCCGGACTTGGCCAGACTGCCGCCCGCCTTGGTGAACATGCTGCGCAGGTCCGCCACCGTGCGGTTGGTGTTGTCGGTCAGTGCCTCGATCAGAACCGCTACACCCTGGGGCGCGTAGCCCTCGTAGATGTGCTCCTCATAGTTCTGGCCTTCCTGTTCGCCAGTGCCGCGGCGAATCGCGCGCTCAATATTTTCCTTGGGCATGTTCTCGCGCTTGGCCTTTTGTGCGGCCAGCGCGAGCTTCGCGTTCATGGCAGGATCGCCGCCGCCCACCCGTGCCGCTACGGTGATTTCACGCGCAATGATAGCCCATGCCTTGGACCGCTTGCCGTCGGTTGCCGCCTTCTGGCGTTTGATCTTCGACCACTTGTTATGTCCGGCCATGCTACCTGGACAGGTACAGATTGCGCAGTTCGTACGGGCGCCGAAAGTGGCTGTCGGTCAGCGTATCGACAAAGACGATGGCCTCTCCCGTGGACTTCATCTCCGGCCCCAGCTCCTGCCGCACCTCGGGAAACTTGTCCCACGAAAACACCGGCTCCTTGATCGCATACCCACGCAGGGAGGATTCCAACAGGCCCTGGGCGCGCATCTCCTTCAGCTTGGCACCTAGCATCACCCGGGTCGCAATACGCGCCACGGCGACACCGGTGGCCTTGGCGACAAACGGCACCGTGCGCGAGGCACGCGGATTTGCTTCTATGACATAAACCTTGCCCCGCTGCACCACCAGCTGGACATTGATCAGGCCGATCACATCCAGGTGGTGTGCGATAGCTGTCACGTATGCCCGGATCGTTTTGATCGCTTCGTCCGACAAGGAGTACGGTGGCAGTACCGCCGTGGAGTCGCCCGAATGCACGCCTGCGGGCTCGATGTGCTGCATGATGCCGCTGATCCAGACTTCATCGCCGTCGCGAATGGCGTCCACATCGACCTCGATGCCATCGTCCAGGAAGAGGTCCAAGAGGATTTCGTTACCGGGGAGCAGCCGGTAGATGTCGGTGACGCACTGCTCCACCTCATCCTTGTTGATGGCAATACGCATGCCCTGCCCACCGAGCACATAACTGGGCCGAACCAGAATGGGGTACCCGATCTTTTCGGCTACGCGTACGGCCTCGTACACACTGTTCGCCATCCCATACGGCGGAAAGGGGATCTCCAGTGCCTCAAGCACTTCCGAAAACTTTCCCCGGTTCTCCGCCAGATCCATCATCTCTTGCGAGGTACCGAAGATGCGAATGCCCCGGTCAATCAGTTTCTGCGCCAGCTTGAGGGCGGTCTGACCGCCTAGCTGCACGATGATGCCTTCGGGCTTTTCGTGCTCTATAATGTCCAGGACGCGCTCCCAGAAAACCGGCTCGAAGTACAGCTTGTCCGCAATGTCAAAATCAGTGGACACCGTTTCCGGGTTGCAGTTGATCATGATCGACTCGTAGCCCATCTCCCGCGCGGCCTGCACGCCGTGCACGCACGAATAGTCAAACTCAATGCCCTGCCCAATGCGGTTGGGTCCGCTGCCCAGGATAATGACCTTTGGCTTTTCGCTTACAACGCTCTCGGTGATCTGTTCGTAGGAAGAGTAGTAGTACGGCGTCCGGGCTTCAAACTCTCCCGCACAGGTATCCACCAGGAGAAAGGCCGGCTTGAGGCCGAGGGCCAGGCGATGCGCACGCACCTGATCTTCTGTCACCTCTTGCGCTAAGAGAAAGGCGATCTGGACGTCCGAAAAGCCGCACTGCTTCGCCTCCGACAGCAGCGCATGATCAAGGCCTTTGAGGTGCTGCCTGCTCAGGCGCGCCTCCACACGAACGATGTGTTCGATCTGCATCAAGAACCACGGATCCACCTTCGTGATGTCCTGCACCTCCGGAATGGATGCACCGTGCTTGAAGGCGTTGCGGATATGCAGCGTGCGATCCCAGTACGGCTTGCGGAGCCGCTGCCGAACCACCGGGCGCGGGGCATGCTCCCGGTCCGCTCCCAGGCCGGCATAGCCGATTTCCAGGCTCTGCCAGGCCTTTTGCAGGCTTTCCGCAAAGGTGCGTCCGATGGCCATGACCTCCCCCACGGCCTTCATCTGCGTGGTGAGCTCTTCGTCGACGCCCTCGAACTTCTCAAAATTCCAACGCGGGATCTTGGTGACCACGTAATCAATGGCCGGCTCAAAACAGGCGCTCGTGGTCCCGGTCACATCGTTGGGGAGTTCATCCAGCGTATAGCCCACCGCCAGGCGCGCCGCGACCTTCGCAATAGGATACCCGGTCGCCTTAGATGCCAGCGCCGACGAACGGGACACGCGCGGATTGATTTCAATCGCGATCATGCGCCCCGACTGTGGATCTATGCCGAACTGCACGTTGCAGCCGCCCGCGAAGGTGCCGATGGAGCGCATCATCTTGATGGCCGTATCGCGCATGTGCTGATACTGCTTGTCGGTCAGTGTTTGCGCGGGTGCTACCGTTACGGAATCGCCGGTATGCACCCCCATCGGATCGACGTTCTCTATCGCGCAGATGATGATGACGTTCTCGTTTGAATCACGCAACAGCTCCAGCTCAAACTCTTTCCAGCCGAACACGCACTCTTCAATGAGCACTTCATGCACGGGTGACAGCTCCAGGCCGCGCCGCACTTTGCGCTTGAGCTCCGAGGCATTCCAGACGATGCCGCCCCCCGCGCCGCCTAGCGTAAACGAAGGGCGAATCACGACCGGCAGGCCACCCAGTGCCTGCGTGATCTCCTTGGCTTCCAGCAGACTGCGCGCGACCTTGCTCCGCGCCTGATCCACGCCGATAGACTCCATCAAATCGCGAAACTGCTGCCGATCTTCGGTGATATGGATGGCGTCAATATCCACCCCGATGACTTCCACGCCTTGCGCCTCCCAGTAGCCCTGGCGATGCAGGCGATCCGCCAGGTTGAGTCCCGTCTGACCACCCATGGTAGGCAACACCGCGTCCGGCCGCTCCGTCTCCACGATGCGTATGATGGCTTCAGGCTCCAACGGCTCCAGGTAGACCTTGTCAGCCGTCATCGGGTCCGTCATGATCGTGGCCGGATTCGAGTTCACCAGGACCACTTCGTACCCCTCGGCGCGCAGCGCGCGGCAAGCCTGCGTCCCTGAATAGTCAAACTCGCAGGCTTGTCCGATCACGATGGGACCGGATCCGATCAGCAGAATCTTGTTGATATCAGTGCGCTTCGGCATGCCTTCTAGGTTGCGTCCATAAGATGGACAAAGGCCTCGAAGAGGTATCGGCTGTCGTGCGGCCCGGGAGATGCTTCGGGATGATACTGGACGCTCAGTCCTGGAAAGGCATGAAATCCGAGCCCTTCCACGGTCGCGTCGTTCAGGTTGGTGTGCGTGATTACAGCACGAGTCGTGTCTATGCTGTCCGGGTCCACCGCAAATCCGTGATTCTGCGTGGTCACTTCTACGCGGCCGGTGTCCAGGTTCTTGACCGGGTGGTTGGCCCCGCGATGTCCGACCAGCATCTTGAATACCACAAAGCCTTCGGCCAGCGCCATCAGCTGGTGCCCCAGGCAGATGCCGAAGATGGGGCGCCCGGATGCGATGGCACCACGGGCGGTAGCAATAGCATCGGGCATGGCACGCGGGTCGCCCGGCCCGTTGGAAAAGAAGAAGCCATCCGGCTGCCATGCCATCACGTCGGACAGCGGCGTATCGTGCGGGAATACGCGTACAAAGCAGTCCTTTTGCGCAAACGTGCGCAGAATGTTCGTCTTGCATCCGAAGTCGTACACGGCGATCCGGGGCCCACGGCCTTCGGCGTAATCGTAGGCATGGCCCGTGCTGACGCGGGAGGCCAGTTCCAATCCTTCCATGGAGGGCCACCGTCTGGCCTTTTCCAGCAGGCTTTCGTCGTCCAGATCCGTCGACGAAACAATCGCATTCATGACGCCGCGGTGCCGAATGTGGCGCACCAGGCGGCGCGTGTCCACGCCGGTGATCCCGACCAGCTTGTGGCGCAGCATGTAGTTTTCGAGTGACTCCTCCGCCTGCGCATTGGAGTACCGGTACGAAAACGCCCGGGTCACCAGCGCCGCCACCATCGGATGCGCTGCTTCGGTGTCGGCCTCGGCGGCCCCGTAGTTGCCGATGTGGGGGTAGGTCATCATCATGATCTGACCGTGATAGGAAGGGTCGGTCAGAATCTCCTGGTAGCCGGTCATACTGGTGTTGAAGCACAGCTCTCCGCCGGCTTCGCCTCTGGCACCGATAGCATGTCCGCTTACGACCGTTCCGTCAGCCAAGGCCAGCTTACATCTCGTCTCGTTATCCACGCGCAATCACATTAAGCCACCGCACATCAACAGATTTGTATCAACAGATTTGAATAGCAACATCGAGCACCTTGTAAGGCGAAAGTACGGTTTTGGCAGGGTACGGTCAAGAACACCGCCGCACCTTAGTACAGTCTTCAAGCTGCGATCCGCTCGCGTAACATCCTTTGCGCCCAGGCGTTTCATTCGTAGATGCACCGTAATTCGCAGCAGCGCTACCGCTCCTTTCACGTGACGCGCGTGATGGCTACCACGGCAGCAAGCACGCTGCTGCTGCTGCTGCTTGTGCGTTACTGGCCGATCTCCGATGGCCACGACCCGACGCACCTGACGTACCAGTCGCCGGCTCCTGAGCTCATTGCCATGGAGGAGGTGGTGCCCACGATGCAGCGTCGCAAGCCGCCGCCTCCGCCGGCGCCATTGCCTCCTGTGATCATGCCAGAGGATCGCATCCTGGATGACCCGCCGCTGTTGGATGCGGACCTTTTGCCGGTCGATCAGTTCGGACCGCCGGAGCCCAGCGCGGCGGAGGAAAAGGCACCGCAGAATGCGCTCCGGGCGGACAGTGGGCCCAAGCCCGTCCGCATTGCCGAGCCCGAGTATCCGCGAGCTGCACGGCGCCGCAACATACGTGCGGAGATCACCCTGCGCGTCGATATTGATCAGCGGGGGCGCGTCACCGCTTACCAGATCACCAACCGCTTTCTGCTGGGCGAAGACGGACTTACGCGTCAGCCCGTGGAAGCGCTCGGATTCGGGCTCGAAGAAGCTGCCATCAATGCGGCGAACCGGTGGCTGTTCAGGCCGGCGCGTAAACAGGGCGAACCGGTGCGAAGCCAATACGCGCTCTCGATAAAGTTCGGCGTGTGAGCCGACCCTCGCCTAGGAAAACAGGTCTGGTCGCGTGGGCCTGAGGTAGGTGATGCCGGGGTGCCGGGGCTGGGCAACATGGCGCACCAGCTCGTCAAAATCTTCGGGATTGTGGACACAGTCCATCTGCTCTGCGTTGATGATCAGCACAGGACTGCGGGTATATTGAAAGAAATGCTCGGTATAGGCCTGGTGTAGCTCACCGAGGTAACCTTCGTCGATGTCCGCCTCGTACGCCCGTCCACGTGCGCGCACGGCCTGGATGGAGTGGGCGACGCTTCCTTGCATGAATACCACGAGGTCCGGACGCGGCGTGGTGGACTCCATCTGAGCATACAGCACTTCGTACAGTTCCCGGTCTTCGCCGCTCAGATTGATCCCGGCAAAGATGCGGTCCTTGTCGAATACGTAGTCTGCGACCATGCCATGATGAAAAAGGTCCAGGTGTCGCATCGTGCGCTGCTGGCGAAAGCGACTGGCCAGGAACGCCAATTGGGCCTGAAATGCCCATCGCGCCGGATTGCGGTAGAAGCGCTCCAGGTAGGGATTTTCCTCGTACGGCTCGAGTATGAGCCGGGCATCAAACCGTTCGGCCAAGAGGCGTGCCAACGCAGAGGTGCCGAGGCCCATGGCACCATCGACCGCCAGGTAACGCAGCGAAGAGGGCAGCGTAGCGCCTTCAGGCTCCATAGGCTCTGTTCCAGCGTCCTCAGGGATCAGGACGATTTTGCCATACAACGCACGAACGCTGGATCTCCTTCTGGTCCGGGCATTGCGACAGCAGCACGGAGACCGTAGCGTCAAAGGGTTTCCCAATATAGTAATTGGGAGACAGGTCGGCCCACGGCTGCAGCACGAATCGCCGCTCCGCCAAGCGAGGGTGCGGAACGGTCAGGCCGGGCGCACGGCACGACAGCGTGCCCAAAGCCAGGAGGTCCAGATCCAGCTGCCTGGGAACCCAGCGTGCGCCACTATTTCGGCCTGCGCGCCGCTCCAGGCACTGGCAAAGCGCAATCAGCTGCCTTGCCGGCAGCGAGGTCCGGACCTCCACGACCGCATTGAGGTAGGCAGGCTGCGGCTCCTGATAATCGAGCGTATGCGCTGGCGCCTCATAGATGGGCGAACACCGGAGGACCTGCAGGTTGGGCGACACAGCCAGTCCGTAAATCGCGGCGTGCAGGTGCCGGGCGCGATCCCCCAGGTTAGAACCCAGTGCGATATAGCCTAGCCCGCTCTCCATGGTGTGGTACCCCCGCCAGGACTCGAACCCGGATATACGGCTTAGGAGGCCGTCGCTCTATCCTGTTGAGCTACAGGGGCTATGGCCGCGCGGAGCGCAGCAACATTGGCACCGATGTTACCACGGAACACTGCGCTGCCCGCTACCAGCACCGTGGCGCCCGCTTCGACTGCATGCAGCGCATTGTGTGGTTTAACACCGCCATCCACCTCCAGGTGCACGGACTGTGGCAGTTCATCCAGCATACTGCGCAGCGCGCGGATACGACTGTTGGACCCAGGAAGATACACCTGCCCTGCAAAACCAGGAAAGACGGTCATCAGCATCGCGACATCCACATGGGGCAATAGCGGCGCAAGCGTCTTAAGCGGCGTGTCCGGATTGAGCGTGATGCCCGGGCGCGCTCCGGATTGCCGAATGCGCTTCAGCGTCGCTTCAGGATTGGGGCATGTTTCGACATGCACTGTGATGATGTCGCTGCCTGCTGCCGCAAAGGCGTCTATATACTGGTCAGGACACGCAATCATCAGGTGCACATCCAAAACCGCGCCAGCCTTTCTGCGGAGTGGCTGCAGCGCCTTTACCACGAGCGGTCCCATTGTGATGTTCGGAACGAAGTGCCCGTCCATAACATCTATATGCAGCCATTCCGCCCCGGCGTCGAGCGCTTCCTTCGCTTGCGTTTCCAGGTGGGCGAAGTCTGCCGCCAGGATAGACGGGGACAGTTTCACCTCTGGTTTCACCACTGGCGCACCCCTCCACTGCGGGCGTCAGGCAGCAGCTTATTGTACATAACCGAGGTCGATTTGACGCGGGCGTGACTGTGTCCGACGCAGTCATCGTGCAGGCCAAGGCCGCGCATACGCTTCACGCGCCCGACCATGGCACGATGCCGGCCATAACGCGCGGGCCGTACCGCGGCCCACGCACAAGCTACGGATTCGCCGGTTAGCAGCGACGAAAAGGACACACAGCGGCGAAGAGGACACCTCGCTTGCATTACCGCTCAGCGAAGGCCGAAGCGCAAGCCCCAGAAGACATCCGTCGCTGCAAGGTTTCCTCCGGGGTGCCCTATACCTCCGTACGCAAGACCTCCAGGGGCGGCCGCGCATAGATTCCGCGACTGTTTAGCAGGCCGACGCCCAGCGTGATGCCCACAAGCGCGGTAGCAGCGAGCACAATCGGGACTTTCGGAACGATGAAGGCGATCTCCAGCTGAAAGCCGGTCAGGACCCAGGCCGCCACCATTGCAAGTCCCAGTCCCGTACCCGTAGCCAGCAGGCCCAGGAAGAGGAATTCCACACACATGATGGATAATACCTGGCGCTTCGACGCGCCCAGCGTCTTGAGCAGCACAGCCTGCTCTATGCGTGCCCGCCGACTGACCATGACAGCACCCGCCAACACCAGGATGCCGGTAATCACGCTGAATAGAGACATGAACCGATGCATGTAGTTGAGTCGCCGGAACACCTCCTGCACAACGCGCAAAACCAAAGGCACATTGATGATGGGATAATCGGGAAACTGATCCATAAATGCGCCATGGAAGACTGCAAGCGATTGCGGATCCGCCGCCTTGAGCGACAGCACGCGCGTATGCGGTAGCGATTCCAGTATGCCCTGCGGCAAAATCATCGTAACCATTCCGCGACCTAGCACAGGCCCTGCATAGATGCTTCCCACGCGTGTCAACACCTGCCTGTCTAGTACGCGCAGCAGCAAGGTGTCGCCCACGGCCACCTGCAGTGCCTCTCGAGCCGCGTAAGCGTGTATCGCCACCGGTGCCACCTGCGTGGAGTCCTGCCACTCGCGCACCAGGGTGCCCTCCTCCACCAGGACGGAGTCCGTGCGATGATCGGCAAAGGTCGCCCCACCCACCCAGTCGAACCCTATCCGATCACTGCCAGTCGAATCCTCGTCACTCATGCGGCTGCGGCCATAGATGGAATCAACCGACACCGGCATTAGGATATCCGTCTGGAGTATGCGGATATCATGCGCCGCGATCATACTTGTGATATCCTCCGGCTTCTCTGCATCCACAAGGAACAGCACCGCATCTGGAATCTCCTCTGCCTCGAAGTTCAAGTTCGCAAACTTTTCTACGATAGCGCCCTCAACCAGCACCACCGTCATGATCATCACGGTGCCAAGCCCCAACGCCACCACCATGAGCAGCGTCTGGTTGTTTGGGCGGTGCATGTTGGCCAGCCCCTGCCGCCATGTGTAGGTGCGAATACGCGGCGCGACGGCTCGCAGCATGCGAATGAACGCCCAGGCCGTCAGGGACAGTATGCCAAACGCGACGCCCATGGCCAGCGCGTACAGGATCGCTACGCCGATGTGGCCGGCTTGCACCCATGCACAGAGACCAATGCCGAGGCCGACCAGTGCATACACCGCAAGACGCGACTTACGAAACCGCTGGCGGCCGTAGGCGGAGCGCAGTGCAGCCAGGGGCGGTATGGCGCCGAGTCCAGACAGCGGCACAAGCGAGAATACCACGGTGGCCCCAACACCCAGGCCAAACCCAGCGAACAGCCCCTCGGGCGCCACCCGGTAATGCATATCTACGGGTAGCAGATCGTTGATCCCAAGCGGCATGATTACCTGTCCTAGCGTCCCTACGGCGCAAGCAGCCAGACCTACAAGGACACCCATGCCAATCGACTGCGCCAGGTAGATCCTGGTTGCGCGACCGGATGATGCGCCTACGCAGCGCAATACGGCAACAGTGTCCTTGCGCTCCTTGAGGTACACTTGCAGCACGCTCCCGACGCCCAGGCCTCCCAGGATAAGCGCAAAGAATCCAATAAGCCCCAGGAAAGCCTCCAGGCCTTCCAGTAGAAAATCCCAGTCCTCTTTGACATCGGCCAGCGTTCGCACGCCGACATCATGCGCCTCCTCTATCGCTGACTGCAATGCCGCCGTATCAACTTCGCGATCAAATCGCAGGAACACCTCGTACGTACCAACACGGCCGTCCAGCGTATCCAGATCTGCCAGCGCCATGTACACAGGCGGCTGATAAAGCATCTCCACCGCATTCTCCACGCGGGCCCCTATCAGAATCCCTGCGACCTCGAATCGCCGCCCCTTGATCGTCACCGAGTCCCCCGGCTGCACGCGGGCAACAGAAATCCCACTTTGGGCCACCAGCACGCCTTGACCTGCGCGCATCTTTTCTTCTGCCTCCGGGGGGCTGGCAATGATCCGACCATAGAGCGGAAACCCCGCGTCCATCGCGCGAACCCTTACGGTCTGCACGGGCTGCTGCGCAGAAAACTGGGCCGAGGCCACGAACGACACGCGCCGCGCCTGCACACCGCCCAGAGAATCGATCATCGACTCCAACGCTGGCGAAAACGCACGGCTGCTGGAGATGCGCAGGTCTGCACCCAGCAGCGAGCCGGCGTCCTCGTCAATGCTGCGTTCCAGGCTGTGCCCAAAAGAAAGGATCGCAACCAATGCCGCTACGCCCACAATCATGGCGGACAAGAACAGCAGCAGCCTGCGACGGCTTCCCTTGCTGTCTCGCCAGGCCATCTGCCATGTCCATCGGTCCAGCATCGCAGGGTCGTTAAGCTGTCTTCCCTCGGATGGCCGCTGGTGTGCGGCCCTCCTGTACGAGTGCACCGCCCCGCAGCTCCAGTATCCGATCCGTTCGCGCGGCCAGCTCCAAGTTGTGCGTGACAATGATGAGCGTGGTCCCGGCACTCCGGTTCAGATCCAGCAGCAAGTGCTCGATCGTCGCACTGGTATCGGCATCCAGGTTGCCCGTCGGCTCGTCTGCAAAGAGTATGCGCGGGCGATTGATAAAGGCACGTGCCAGGCCTACGCGCTGCTGCTCTCCTCCGCTTAGCTGCACCGGGTAGTGGTGCTGGCGGTCGGCCAGGTCGACGGATTCCAAAAGCGCTACGGCTTTGCGGCGGGCCTTGCGGTCGCGGCGCAGCTCCGCCGGCACCATGACGTTTTCCAGGGCCGTCAGCGTAGGAATCAGCTTGAATGTCTGAAAGACAAAGCCCACCAGCTCGTTGCGCAAAGCCGCACGAGCATTTTCGGTCAGGCCTGCGAGATCCGTGCCGCCCACCACCACGCTGCCGCTGGTGGGTTTATCCAGTCCCGCGCAAAGCCCCAGAAGCGTGGTCTTGCCGCTCCCGGATGGACCCACAACCGCTATGGATTCCTTTTCGCGCGCCTCGAACGAGACGGCGTTGAGCACCGTCAGCATGCGCGCCCCGCTCCTGTAGCACTTCGTCAGCTTGTCAACCCGCAGTATCACCTGATCTTCGATTGTATGCATCGCGGACACTACTCACTGAGTGTACTGGCAACGCAGCGATATGGGCAGTGCCATAAGCGCAGGCCGTACGACATCCGGCTAGGCGTTTATCCGCTGCGCCGCGGCCCGCAGGCGCATACCATGCGTGGACCTTCTTGTTGCAAAGCACATGGCGCTGCCCCTCGTAGCAGCGGGAACCCGATCTGCATTGCACAGGCAACACTGACAGGCAGCCTTGCGCGCACCGGATCGATGCGCATGCGAACAGTGAAGCGGCTGGGACAGGTCTCCATCCGTCGCGCGCATTTAATCGACGCGCCAGCCGAGTAGCTCATCGGTGCCCTGGCGGCGGACCTGCGCAGGAATATCCGTGAGCAGCAAACGCGCTTCCGTGCCTACGGACCCGTCGGGCAGGATGATTCTTCCCATTGCGCGCCCACGACTGCCGCTCAAGTGCTCACGGCGCGCCTCAAACCGCAGCAGTGTCCCTGTAGGCACCGGCTTGCGAAACCGCACGTCCATCTTCGCGGCCACCATGAAGTGATGCATGTCCTTGACCAGCGAGACGCGACAGACAATCTCGTCCAGAATGGCGGACTGAATACCGCCATGAACCACGCCTGGATACCCCTGATAGTCGTCCGGAATGATATGCTCCGACCAGACCACATCGTCATCATTGTCGAAAAAGCGCATATACAATCCACGCGGGTTGTCCCGCCCGCAAACAAAGCAGAAGTTTGAGTTGGGCTGCTGCTTCACGGCTTAAATCTCTTTAACCTCCGCAATCAGCGCCGAAATGGAATCCTTTGCATCCCCAAACAGCATGCGCGTGTTGGCCGAGAAGAACAGTTCATTCTGGACGCCGGCGTACCCTGGCCGCATGCTGCGCTTGAGCACGATGGCTGCGCGCGACTGGTCTGCGTTCAGGATCGGCATGCCATAGATGGGGCTGGACTGGTCATGGCGCGCGGCCGGATTGACCACATCGTTCGCGCCAACCACCAACGTCACGTCCGTATTGTCGAAAGCATGGTTGATATCGTCCATCTCAAAGAGCTGGTCATACGGCACATTGGCTTCGGCTAGCAGCACATTCATATGGCCGGGCATGCGCCCCGCCACCGGGTGGATCGCATACTTGACATCGACGCCGCGCGCCTGCAGGATATCCGCCAACTCCCGCACCTGGTGCTGCGCCTGCGCCACCGCCAGACCATATCCCGGGATGATGATGACACGCTGCGCATAGGTCAAAAGGATCGCAGTATCGTCCGGCGAGGTGGTTGTGACCCGCCGCCCGTCCGCCATGCCAAGCGCCGGCGCAGACGCGTCGGACTCCTGACCGAACCCGCCAATGAGCACATTCAGCAGCGACCGGTTCATGGCCACGCACATGATGTTGGTCAGGATCAGCCCCGAAGCGCCGACCAGGGCACCGCTTACGATCAGCGCTGTGTTGCCGAGCACAAACCCGGTCGCAGCCGCCGCAAGACCCGAAAACGAGTTGAGGAGCGCCACCACGACCGGCATGTCGGCACCTCCGATCGGCATTACGAAGAGTATGCCAAGCAAAAGCGCAACAGCAGCCAGCACCAGTACGCCGAACGATGCCGGAGCCAATCCTGCTGAAAGCGACGCCGGACCGATCAAAGCCCACGCCATGGCAAAAATGGCAGCGCCTGCCACGAGCGTCATCAAAAGGCCCTGTCCGCGAAAGCTGATGGGATTGCCGCTGATCTTCCCGCTCAGCTTTCCGAAGGCTACAAAGCTGCCGCTAAAGGTCACCATGCCGATCACCACACTGATCGTAATAGTCAGCACGGTGCTCCAGCCGGTGGCGCCGATGACCTCCGCACCGGCCACCAGGGCCGAAGCCAACCCGCCAAACCCATTGAAGGCAGCCACCAGCTCTGGCATGGCCGTCATCTTGACCTGGCGTGCCAGGACCAATCCGACAAGCCCGCCCACGGCCAGGCCCGCGATCATCTCTATAGGGGAGAGAATCTGCTTAAGAAAGAGCGTGGCCACAACCGCTAGGAGCATTCCAAGCGCTGCTAGTTGATTGCCGCGCCGCGCTGTTGCAGGCGACTGCAGCCGCTTCAGGCCCACGATAAAGAGCGCCGCGGCCAACAGGTAGGACAGGTTGATCAGGTCACTGACCATGCGTTCGGTGCACTAGTGTGGTGTCCCGCCCAGACGCGCAGTAGGCTTTTTCTTGAACATCTGCAGCATGCGATCCGTCACCAGAAAGCCGCCTACCACATTGATGGTGGCGGCAATCAGGGCAGCTACTCCCAGCCATCGCGCCCAGGGACCCTCGGTCATGCCGGCTGCAACGAGCGCACCGACAATCGTGATGCCGCTGATGGCGTTGGAGCCGGACATGAGCGGCGTATGCAGCGTTGGGGGCACCTTGCTGATCACCTCGCGGCCCACAAACATGGAAAGCACAAAATAGGTCAGGTACGTAAGCATGGACATTTAGGCTGATAAGCGCTGCAGGACCCGCTCGTTGACGACCCGCCCGCCATGCGTAATGCAAGCACTCTTGAAGATGTCATCGTCAAACGCAGCCTCGAACTGTCCGCTCTGGGCAAACTCCCTGATCATGGCCGCAATGGTGCGCGCGTACAAATAACTGGCGTCCGCCGGCATGGAAGCGGGCAGATTGGTTGGACCGAGTATCGTCACTGCGTGCGCGATAACCGTCGTATCTGCACGCGTCAAGGCACAGTTGCCGCCCGTGGGGGCCGCCAGGTCCACGACAACGCTCCCAGATCTCATGGCCTGAATAGCCTCTTCGGTGATCAAAAGCGGAGCGGAGCGCCCGGGAATCTGTGCGGTCGTGATAACGACATCGCTTTTGGACAGGTGCGGCACCAAAAGCGAAGCCTGCTGCCTGGCCTTGGCATCCATAAGCGCACGCGCATAACCGGCGTCATCTTCCATGTCACCGATGTCCAGCGCGAGTTCCACAAAGCGCGCACCGAGGCTCTGGACCTCTTCGCGCACCGCATCCCGGATGTCATATCCCCACACGCGAGCACCGAGGCGCCGCGCCGTCGCGATGGCTTGAAGACCGGCCACACCCGCGCCCAGGACCGTCACATTGGCGGGTCGCACCGTACCTGCGGCGGTGGTGAGTAGCGGAAAAAATCGGGGCAGCTGCTCTGCAGCCAGAAGCACCGCCTTGTAGCCCGCGAGCGAGGCCATCGCACTCAGCGCATCCATGGACTGCGCCCGTGAAATGCGCGGCACCAGCTCCATCGCCAGTGCGGTGACGCCGCGCGCGGCCAGGTCGGCCGCTCTGCCCGGCGCTTCGAGCGGTCGCAAGAAGCCGATCAGCACACCGCTGGCCTTGAGCTGGCTGATATCGGATTCATCCGGCGCATGCACACACACGACCACATCGGCACCCAAGGCCTCTGCGCGCGAACCGATGGTTGCTCCCGCCGCCTCGTAATCCGCGTCGCTGGCAAATGCGTCCGTGCCCGCACCGCGCTCCACCACAACCGTGATGCCCAGGCTTAGGAGCGGCTTCAGGCTGCTTGGCACCAGCGCTACGCGGCGTTCGCCCGCGGTGACCTCTCTTGCGACGCCTACCGTCATGCCTGCTCCATGCACATGGGCGCCAATATACGACGACTCAACCGTGATGCTTTTCAAAGGCGCGCATGAACGAAACCAGCGCTTCCACGGCCGGCAGCGGGCACGCATTGTAGATGGAGGCCCGGATACCGCCTACGGAGCGATGGCCTTTGAGCGCCGCCAGGCCCTCTTCCGCTGCCTCTTCAACAAAGCGCGCCTCCAGAGCCGTTGAGGGCAGGCGAAAGGTCACATTCATCTGGGAGCGCGCTTCCGGCCGCACCGTGCCCCGATAAAAGTCGGTTGCGTCAATAGCATCATAGAGCAGCACGGCCTTCTTCGCATTGACCGCCTGAATGCCGGCCACCCCGCCCTGACGTTCCAGCCATTGGAGCACCTTGTCCACGACATAAACCGCGTACACTGGGGGCGTGTTGAAGCATTTCGCGGCGTGCGTCCCGTAGTCCAGCATAGTGGGCAGCGCATCGTTGCGGCGCCGCAGGAAGTCGTCCCGCACCAGCACGACCGTGACACCCGCAGGGCCGATGTTCTTTTGCGCTCCGGCGTAGATCAGCCCATAGCGGTGCATTTCTATCGGGCGGCTCAGAAAGTCGCTGGAAGCGTCGCATACCAGCGGCACGGGTGCATCGGGCGCAGCAGAATACTGCGTACCGTACACCGTGTTGTTGGAGGTGAAGTGCAGATACGCGGCCGAAAGGCTTGGATCGTAGCGCTGCGGTATGTACGCAAACGCCTCGTCCGCGCTGGACGCTGCTGCCCGCGCCCCGCCCAGGCGCTTGGCTTCTGCAAAGGCCTTCCTGGCCCATGTTCCCGTGATCAGATAGTCGGCAGAGCCCGCACGTGGCAAGAAATTCAGCGGCACCTGATGAAACTGCATCGAGGCACCCCCTTGCAGGAACAGGATGTGCCACCCTTCGCCCAGGCCCAACAGCCGCCTGAGGGCAGCGCGCACCGACGCTTCGATGGCAATGTAGGCGGCACTGCGGTGCGAAATCTCCATCACCGACGCCCCGGTCTCCTGGTACAGGGGCAGCTCTTCCTTGACCGCGCTGATCACTTCCAGCGGCAAGGTGCCGGGACCTGCCGAAAAGTTGTGCAACCGTTGTGAAATCGCCATCTCGATCAGAGTGTGGTCAGCGAGGCCGCAAAGACATGTTCTTGCGCTTCAATCCTCCCGATGAGCGCTTCGTCAGGCTTGCCGCTGAGACGAATGAGTGCACAGCCAGCCGCGTCCTGTCCTGCAAAGCAGAGGTTTTCCATCTCCTGAACGTTGATATTGGCGCTGCGCACGATGTCCAGGATTGCGGCCAGGACCCCTACGCGGTCCCGGTGCCGTACGGTCAAGAGGTGCGTTGCAGCGGGATGCAGCATCACATTCACGCAGTTGCGAACGACGCCTTCTTCCGCAAAGGTCTTGATGATTTGCACCGCTTCGTTCGCCGTTGCTTCCTGCGCCTGCACCGTGGACGCACCAATATGGTGCGTTACGTACACACCTTCGTGCTGTGCCAGAGGCCACGAGAAAGTGCCCTGCTTATAGCGCGGCTCGCCCGAGCAGACATCTAGTGCCGCGCGCATACCCTTTGTTTCCAGCGCCCACGCCAGCGCATCTTCATCAACCACACTGCTGCGTGTCGTATTGATAAAGTACGCGCCCGGCTTCATTGCCTCAAAGAATGATCGACCCGCCAGGTGGCGGGTGTTAGCGTGCGCGGCTACATGCAGTGTCACGACATCCGAAACAGCGGCGGCCTCCTCAGGGGTTGGTGCCCAGATAACGCCCAGCTCTTTTGCCCGCTGCGTTGTAAGTGATCGGCTCCAGGCGACCACATGCATGTTCATGCCGAGGGCCATCTGGGCCACCAGCCGTCCAATCGGGCCCAGTCCAATCACGCCCAACGTGCGCCCGGCGAAGCCGCGGGCTCGCGCAAAGCGCGCCTTGTCCCATCGTCCCTCACGCGCTGCTTGCACGCCTTCAGGGATACGGCGGTCCAGCGACACCATCAGCCCAATCGTCAGTTCCGCCACTGCGTGCGCGTTCTTGCCCGGACAGTTGGCCACGAAGATGCCCAGCGCACTGGCCGCTGCCGTATCTATGGAATCGTACCCTGCGCCTGCGCGCACGACGAGGCTCAGCATCGGGCAGGCCAAAAGCGCGGCACGGTCCACCGTAGTGGAGCGGACGACGAGGACATCAGGCGACACCATGGCCAGCGTTTCGCGGAGTATGGCCCCGTCCATGACTTCCACTATGGTGTCGTGGCCCGCAGCGCGCAACGCGGAAATACTGGCCGGGGGCAACTTGTCCGCAATGAGAACCTTCATGGCTTTAGTCGAACAGATTCACGAGCAGGCCGCTGCGCAGCTTCGGCTCAAACCATGTGGACTTGGGCGGCATCAGCAGGTTGGCATCAGAAACCCTGATCAGCTCTTCCATGCTGGTTGCATACATGGAGAACGCCGCCGCGCCCGCCTCGGCGTGCACCCGTTCTGTGAGTGCTGCCGGCCCGCGAATGCCGCCCACGAATTCAATCCTTGGATCCGTTCGCTGATCCGCAATACCGAACACAGGTTCCAGAATAAACTCGCTGAGGCGCGCAACGTCCAGTGTGTCCTTGGCGCTGGCGCGGCGCGTGGGCGGCAGCCTGATAACGCGCCAGGAGCCGCTTGCATCATACATGCACACATCACCCGCCCGGGAAGGCATCGCTTGCGTGCCAGCGGGCCCCACATCAACATAGTTGTGCAGCATCTCCAAGCCTGACTCCGCGTTGTGCACGACCCGGTTGTAGGGCAAGATGCGCATCTTTTGGGCCGGAAACAATACGGCCGGAAAGGCGGCGCTGCCTTCGAGTCCCAAGGTATTGTGGGCCTCTGCGGCTGCCTGGCAGCGATGATGGCCATCCGCCACATAAACAGACGACACATTTGAGAACGCCGCGACGATCGGCTCGTAGCGCATGACCTGCCACAACGTATGCCGCACGCCGTCGGGGGCGATAAAGTCGTACATCGGGCTGCGCCCCTGCACCTGTTTGATGTGCGCCTCCACCGCTGCATTGTCTGGATATGCAAGCATCACAGGTTCAGCATGGGCCCGCTGCGTGATAATGTGGCGCGTGCGATCAGCCACCTTGGGCGGGCGCGTGTTTTCATGCTTTTTGATGGTGCCATCCAGATACTCGCGTACTGGTACGCAGCCGAACAGGCCTGTTTGCTCGTGCTCGGCTATCCGCAGCCGATAAACGTATAGCGCGAGCGCTTCGTCCCGGATGCTGTGGGAGCCTTGAACATACTGCTGCAGGTTGGCGGCGCCCATCGAGTACACCGCGTCGGCATGCTCATCGGTGCCCTCGGGCAGGTCTATTTCCGGGCGTACAACATGTAGAAAACTCAGCGCGTTGCCTTCCGCCAGCGCGCGCGCCTCGGGCACACTAACGACATCGTACGGCACCGAGGCAATGGCATGGCAAGCCGAGGGGGTCGGGCGGAGGGCACGAAAGGGACGTAGGGTCGCCATCGGGTTTAGCGTGCATATGCGTGGATGAAGAGGTCACTGCCAACGGTGATGCTTCCAGGGATTCGTACCGCCGGCATCACCGCCACCGCCGTCTGCGCAGCGGTACAGCCTTAAACCAGCAGCATGGCATAGGGTGCCAACAGCGGCCATTTCGCAAAAGGTTCACGAGCGAATGGGGTCTGCTTGCGATTCGTTTGGAAATTTCCTTATATTGGGGGCGTACTTCGCGGGGTGGAGCAGGCCGGTAGCTCACCGGGCTCAAGCTGCAGCGCAGGAACCGCGTCCACTGTAAGAGCAGCGGGCGCATGACGCACGAAGGTATAACCGCCGACGCTTTCGTGTCCTGCAGTCTGCGACGGGCTGCGTGTGGAGGAAACTCTCACGTGAACACCTGTCAAAATCGGGGAAGCCTTTGGCGGGGTAATCCCGAGCCAAGCCTTGGCTTTATGCTGAGGAAGGTGTAGAGACTTGACGGCAGGCACCCTAACGGCTTGGCCGAGGGTGAAGAGAAAGTCCGGACCACAAACGGCGCTTTGCCGGCAGTGAAAACTGTAGTGGTGTGCATAACCCGGAGGTCGCGGGTTCAAATCCCGCCCCCGCCACCAGTAAAAGGGCCGCAGCGCTGCTGCGGCCTTTTTTTTTGGGCTTGTATACTTAACTGTACACTGCTTGGGGCTTAGACGAGCCGAAGCTCGTCGTTTCTTGCCCTCGATTCTGCCGCTTGCTTCGGTTTCGGACTGGCCTTCACCAGTTGCCTTACCGCCTGCTGTATCGTCAATCCGCGATAGCG
>LXNJ01000023.1_pt1 | contig 97261 bp, 71 predicted proteins | sample 809081 | NCBI WGS metagenome assembly LXNJ01 (sample SAMN04870510, study PRJNA318959) | sponge metagenome | biome: sponge; feature: marine sponge reef; material: water | host: Petrosia ficiformis | place: Greece: Milos, Mediterranean Sea | collected 2013-05-29 | depth 5-7 m
CCATTCGATTTGTTGTGCATTATAGGTATGATTCAATTTAATCGAATCCACACTTCCATCGGAATGAACAACTTCTAGTGTTAATTGCTTGCCAGGTGCAAAGGCATTCAAATCCACAAAGTTGAAGGTATCATCCTCTCTAATCAGATCGTAATCGCTTTCATTCGCAAAAGTTGCCCCTAGCATCCCCTGCTTCTTGAGGTTTGTTTCGTGTATACGCGCAAAACTCTTAACAATTACAGCTCGTACGCCTAGGTGTCTAGGTTCCATTGCTGCATGCTCTCTTGAAGATCCTTCTCCATAATTGTGGTCTCCTACAACAATGGTCGGAACACCGGCCGCTTTATATGCTCTTGCAGTAGCCGGAACCTCGCCAACTTCACCAGTAAACTGGTTTACCACAGCATTGGTTTTCTTACCATACGCATTCACCGCACCAATTAAGCAGTTGTTTGAAATATTATCCAAATGTCCCCTAAACCTCAACCAAGGTCCCGCCATTGAAATGTGGTCGGTTGTACATTTTCCAAAGGCCTTAATCAACAACTTCGCTCCTGTAATATTCTCCCCATCCCATGGCTCAAAGGGTGTTAGCAATTGGAGACGCTGACTAGAAGGATCCACAACTACATCAATTCCACTTCCATCTTCTGCGGGCGCTTGAAATCCTGCATCCTCAACATCAAAACCTCTGATCGGTAATTCAAATCCCGTTGGTTCTTCCAATCTAACTTCTTCCCCATTTTCATTCGTCAATGTATCTGTCAATGGGTTAAATCCTAAATCTCCGGCAATCGCCATAGCGGTTACCAATTCAGGACTTCCTACAAAGGCATGAGTATTCGGATTTCCATCGGCACGTTTCGCGAAGTTTCTGTTAAAGGAGTGTACAATGGTGTTCTTCTTTTGATCCTCCGCTCCTTCTCTAGCCCACATTCCTATACATGGCCCACACGCATTGGCAAAAACGCTTGCTCCTATTTCATTGAAGGTATCAATAAAACCATCTCGTTCAATGGTATAACGTACCTGCTCCGATCCAGGGGTAATGGTAAATTTTGCTTTCGGTTTCAATCCTTTTTCCGCCGCCTGCTTCGCAATACTCGCCGCACGGCTAATATCTTCATAAGACGAATTGGTACAGCTTCCGATCAAACCTACCTCAACCATCATTGGCCAGGCATTGTCCTGTGCAACCTCTTTCATTTTAGAAATTGGTGTCGCCAAATCTGGAGTAAATGGTCCATTGAGATGAGGCTCCAACTCAGAAAGATTGATTTCAATTAGTTGGTCAAAATACTTCTCAGGTTCGGCATAAACTTCCTCATCCGCTGTTAAATGTTCTCTGATGGTATTCGCGAGATCAGCAACCTCAGCTCGATCTGTAGCTCTTAAATAGCGCTCCATCGAATCGTCATACCCAAAAGTAGAAGTAGTTGCACCGATTTCAGCGCCCATATTGCAAATGGTTCCTTTTCCAGTACAGCTCATACTCGCCGCACCTTCTCCAAAGTACTCAACGATTGCACCGGTTCCTCCTTTTACCGTAAGAATTCCAGCAACTTTCAATATCACATCTTTCGGGGATGTCCATCCGTTTAGCTTTCCAGTAAGCTTAACACCAATTAATTTAGGAAACTTCAACTCCCATGGCATACCAGCCATTACATCAACCGCATCTGCTCCACCAACTCCAACGGCAACCATACCTAGTCCACCCGCATTCACCGTATGACTATCCGATCCTATCATCATTCCTCCAGGGAATGCATAATTCTCCAATACAACTTGATGTATAATTCCAGCACCAGGCTTCCAAAAACCAATTCCATACTTATTACTCACAGAACCTAAGAAGTCGTAAACTTCTTTATTTCCACTCTTAGCAATCTCTAGATCTTGATCTGCAGTAATTTTAGCTTGAATGAGGTGATCGGCATGTACCGTAGAAGGAACCGCTACTTTCTCCTTTCCAGCTTGCATGAATTGCAATAAGGCCATCTGAGCTGTTGCATCTTGCATGGCTACTCGGTCTGGGGCAAAGTCAACATACGACTTACCTCGCTCATGAGCCCCTTTGGCATCACCTTCCCAAAGATGGGTATAGAGAATTTTCTCTGTTAAAGTAAGCAGACGACCAACGGTTTTACGGGCAGCGGCTACTCGCGATGGATAACGCTCGTAAACCCCTTTTATCATGTCAATATCGAATGCCATAGAAGTAGAAATTATTCAGTATGTATAAGGGCTTGCGAAGATAGGGAATTTGACCTTCTTTGAAAAGCTTTGACAGAACACAATTTGTATCTTGGCGATGCAGAAACATGAAGAAGTCAGAACGAATAGAAATTTTGAAAATGGCTTTGAGTTCTATCCGAGCTCAAATGATGCGTGCCATCCTCACCATCTCCATCATCGCAATAGGAATCATGGCCTTGGTAGGTATTCTTACCACCATCGATGCCATTAAGAATTCGCTTACTGACAGCTTCGCTCAAATGGGGAGCAATACTTTTAGCATCCAAAGTAAAGGGATGAATATTCAAATAGGGAATAATGGAATTCGATCAAAAAGACATCCCTATATCACCTATGAGCAGGCAAGCTCATTCATTGAGAGAATGGACTTCCCATGTGTTAGCTCCGTGAACATATTTTGTACGCAAATTGCTGAAGTTAAATACCAGAACTTTAAAACCAACAAAAACATTACCGTCCAGGGCATTGACAATAACTACCTGTACACAGCCGGATATGCTTTGGAATCTGGTCGTGACTTTACCGCCACAGAGATTGAAGAGGGACGCTCGGTGGTTATTATTGGTTTGGACATCGTTGAAAAACTTTTCCCAAATGAGGATCCAATCGATAAAATAATCAGTCTCCGAAACAACCGCTTTAGAGTCATTGGAGTGCTGGAATCAAAGGGATCTGGAATTGGATTTGGCGGTGATAACATCTGCATGATTCCTTATACCAAGGGACGCGTGCTATACAGCCGTCCTAATATGGACTTCAATATTAATGTAAGTGTTTTCAATCCTGAAAATATGGATGCGGCCATAGGTGAAGCGACCTCTGTCATGCGGATGGTGCGGAAGCAGAAGCCGAAAGAGGAAAGCAGTTTCAATATTTCCAAGAGCGATAACTTATCCCAAATGCTCATTCAACAATTGGGCTTTGTGGTCATAGCCGGAGTTGTCATAGGAGTCATTACCCTTTTTGGAGCTTCTATAGGATTAATGAATATTATGTTGGTGAGCGTTACGGATCGAACCAGAGAAATTGGTGTTCGAAAAGCCATGGGCGCTAAGAAGAGTTCGGTTCGATATCAGTTTTTGACCGAGGCCATTATTATTTGTTTGTTTGGTGGTATTGCTGGAGTAATTCTTGGAATTGGCGCAGGCAACATTCTTTCTTTGGTAATGGGAGGAAGCTTCTTCTTCCCCTTTAACTGGGTGTTCCTAGGCCTCAGTGTATGTGTCATTGTTGGAGTAGTTTCTGGGATTTATCCTGCTCTTAAAGCCAGTAACTTAGATCCCATCGAAGCACTTCGACATGAATAAACTCCTTCTTCTATTGGTTTGTGGCCTAATTGGATTGACGGCCCAAGCACAAGGCTTATTGAACTACGCCGATCGGCCAGGACGTTCGTTTTCATCCTATGTATTGGACAAGAACATGTTCTTAGTAGATATAGCCACTGATTACCTCGGTCGTACTCAAGTAGAGAATTGGGATTATGCCGATTACGGAACACTTAGCTCGACGAATGTTCGATTAGGCGTATCGGAGGGACTTGAACTGGATATGGCTTTTACGCACATCACGCTTGATGAAGGTGACCTGGATTACTATAACTCAGTTGATCTTGGAGCTCGATTTCAAGTGCTAGAGGGGTATTCTAATGTTACGAAAATCAGTCTGATCACTTTCCTTCGATGGTATACGGTCAAAGATTTATTCGAGGCGGAACGCCCTAAATTATATCTCGGTTTTGCCACCCTTACGCTATTGGGAGATAAAGTGAATCTGACAACAAATCTAGCGGCACATTGGCTATCGCTCATAGAGACTTATTCCCTTTATTACAATTTGAACTTTACCTATGCCGCGAGTCCAGTATTCAATATGTTCTTTGAGAATTACGGGAACTGGAACAACAATCCCTATGGTGCTAATTTTAGTTCACACTTCAATGCTGGAATGATTTGGAATCCCATTCGCGGTCTGGCTATAGACCTTCGAGGAGGCTATGGATTTAGCAGTGGCATTAGGGAATTCTTTGTGGGTCCAGGAATTACGCTTTCCAATGTTGATAGGCCACGCTAAAACATTGGCACTTCTTTAACAAACCTTTTCTGGCCTTCTGCGTTTTACTATTATGAGAAAAACAATGCTTATAAGTTCTCTTTGCCTGCTTAGTTTTCTTTTGAAAGGACAAGGAAATATGGAAACAATAACACTGGGATCAGGATGCTTTTGGTGTACGGAAGCCGTTTACGAGGAAGTAAAAGGTGTAGAATCGGTGACCTCCGGATATAGTGGTGGTGAGATTAAAAATCCATCATACAGAGAGATTTGTACAGGACGGACAGGTCATGCCGAAGTGGTTCAACTTAGCTACGATCCAAAAGTGATCAGCACAGCTGAGATTCTTGAGATCTTTTGGCTCACCCACGACCCTACTACGCTTAATCGGCAAGGAAATGACGTAGGTACTCAATATCGATCAGTCATTTTTTATCACAATGAAGACCAAAAGAAAATTGCTCAATACTATTTAAACAAGCTGAAAGAGGAAAAGGTATATCCCAATCCAATAGTTACTGAAATCACGGAATTTGATCGTTTTTATCCTGCGGAAAATTATCATCAGAATTACTTCGAGCTGAATGAATCGCAACCGTATTGCCAATATGTTATTCAACCAAAGTTGGAGAAATTCAGAAAGGTTTTTGCCGATAAAATCAAGAGCGATCAACTATAGTATTGGCCGCCATATTTTCGATATTTGCTAAAATTATCGAAAGCCATGGCAGCCAAACCTTCCATACCTAAGGGAACACGTGATTTCGGACCACTCGAGGTCAATCGCAGGCATTACATTTTAGACATCATTCGAGGCTGCTTTCAGAAATATGGTTATCAGCCTATAGAAACTCCTTCCTTTGAAAATTTAGATACCCTTCTTGGAAAATATGGTGAGGAGGGAGATCGATTGATTTTTAAAATTCTCAATTCAGGGGACTTCCTTTCTTCTTTTAGAAAGTCCAATCAAAGCCCTTTGGATGAATCCATGGGCAAACTGACATCGGCCATTAGCAAGAAAGCCTTACGTTACGATCTTACCGTTCCCTTTGCCCGCTATGTGGTGCAGCATCAAAATGAAATAAGCTTCCCTTTTAAGCGATATCAAATGCAGGCCGTTTGGCGTGCCGATCGCCCACAAAAAGGACGATTCCAGGAATTCTGGCAGTGCGATGCTGATGTGGTTGGATCCAATTCTTTACTTCAGGAAGTAGAACTTGTACAAATCTACGATGAAGTGTTTTCTGCCCTCGGTCTTAATACAAGCATTGAGATTAATAATAGAAAAGTACTCACTGGACTAGCGCAGTTGATTGAAAAACCAGACCAGATCATTGATTTAACTGTAGGACTCGACAAACTCGATAAAATTGGAAAGGATAAAGTTTTAGAAGAGCTTCTTACCAAAGGGTTTACATCGAATGAACTAGAGCTGCTCGCTCCTCTTTTTGAATCCTATGATTCCAATCGAGCGCGTTTGGATATGCTTAGCGATTTATTGAAAGACAATGCGGAAGGAACAAAGGGGATTGAAGAGCTTGAATATGTCCTAGGTATGATAGACGAACTAGGCCTAAACAAGTCAAGTTTAGAAATAGAATTGACCCTTGCCCGCGGCCTAAATTATTACACCGGTTGTATTTTGGAAGTAACGGCGAATGATGCTCAGATGGGTTCCATCGGCGGAGGTGGTCGATATGATGATCTGACTGGAATTTTTGGCCTGCGAGATGTTTCAGGAATTGGTATTTCTTTTGGCCTCGATAGAATCTATTTGGTTTTAGAGGAATTGGGCCTATTCCCTTCCCATACCGTTAATAATACCGATATACTTTTTGCCAATTTTGGATCAGTTGAATCGTCCTATTGCATGAAATTGGCTAAGCGACTTCGTGATCGTGGAATCTCTTGCGAGGTCTATCCCGATACTGCCAAAATGAAAAAGCAATTCTCCTATGCCGACAAAAAAGAGGTTCGGTTTATGGGCATTATTGGTTCCAACGAAATGAGCAATAGTACCATTATGCTCAAGGACATGAAGACTGGGACTCAGGAAGAAGTCTCCTTTGACGAGCTCGTAGAAACCTTGACCAAAGGTTAATTTGCTTTAATTATTCTCTTCAATTAAACCCGCCGTTTATCATGGCATCTAATTGAAATGACATTGGAACAATGCACAGAAGATTCCTTCCTTTCGTCGCTTTGCTTTTCTTATTGGCTTCAAACCCTTTGGTTGCTCAAAAAGCACACATTTATAACGGAACCATTTTTAATTACGGCGGATACGTGAAACTGGATATGATTCACACCTCCTATTTCAATGGAGAGATCCTGTCGGGAGTCTTATGCGAAACTTCGTAGTTCCCAGCCTCATACCCATTGGAGATGAAAATCAGTTCAACACTACGGATTTCCATGTGAAGGAATCGCGATTCAATTTCGGGGTAACTTCTCTCATTCAAGACGAACGGGTTCACGGTTTTCTAGAACTCGACTTCTTATTGTCGGCACAAGGAAACGAACGAGTGAGCAATTCTTTCAGCCCAAGAATCAGGCATTTTTATTTCGAATGGCGTGGCTGGTTAATTGGACAGTCCTGGACCACATTTATGATCGTCAATCTTCCGGATGATCTTGACTTTGTAGGTGCATTTGAAGGTTTGGCATTCAACCGTCAGCCCCAAATACGCTATTCCAGAGGCGATTGGATGTTCGCACTCGAAAATCCCCAATCCACCTTTATTTCTTATGGGAAAAACAATATTCAGATTAGCGAGCAGGATTTTACCCCAGACTTGGTCATTCGAAGGAACTTCAACAAAGAAAAGTCAAATTGGAGTATCGCCACCATTTTCAGAGGATTAAATGCCACCAATGATCAGGGCTTACTCAAACAAGAATTTGCCTATGGTATTAACATTGGAGGGTGATTGCAAACTGGAACTAAGGGAAGTGATTTTCGTGCAGCACTAACCTACGGATCAGGATTAGGAAGGTATGTCTCGGCAGGATTTATTGGAGGTGGTATTTTAAATGAGGAAGGAGAATTAATAGCTATTCAGTCCATTAATGGATTTTTCGCACAACCATTACTGGATTCCCAATAGGCTTTCCTCCGGTTTTAACGTGGGTGCTTTTAACTCCCTTTACGGTGACCTAAAGAAATTGGAGACTTAAACAATACCGCTTATAGTGCCTCTGCCAACCTAAAATTCGACCCAATTCAACCTCTTCGTTTCGGATTCGAATTAATGTATTGCACCCGATCAATAGTAGATAACACAAACGGATCAATGGTTCAGTTTCAAGTATCCGCAAAATATAGTTTCGGTCATACGGATGAATCGCTCATAGAAAAGTAGTAAACCATGGCTAGACCTACGAACAAAGAAGAACTTCTGGGCTTAAGCACGGAGAATTTTGAAAAATTGAATGCCTTAATTGATGGGTTCACTAATGAAATTCAACGAAAAGAATTTCCGAAGGGCACCATGAACAGGAATATTAAAGATGTGCTTGCCCATTTACATCATTGGCATCTCATGATGATGGAATGGTATGGGATTGGAATGAAAGGCGAAAAGCCAGAGATGCCTGCTCGGGCTACACTTGGAAAGATACACCTATATTAAACAAAGAGATCTGGGAGAAGTATGCTAGCTCCGAATTAAACGATGTTCGAGTGAAGTTCGCTCAAACCCATCTCGAAATTCAATCAATCATTGAAAAGCATTCCAATGAAGAGCTTTTCGAGAAGAAAAGATACAAATGGACCGGGAGTACTTCTTTAGGTGCTTATCTTATTTCTTGCACCAGTAGCCATTACGATTGGGCAAGGAAACTGATTAAAAAGTGTACCAAATCGTTCTGAACCAAAATATTTATAATTTCATGCCCATCTATAACTATAATGCAGAATGAAAACGCGTCTACTTATTTTACTTTTTGGTATTTCACTGATTTCAATTTCTTGCTCCAATGCCAGTGATAAAATTGAAGATAAAAGCACCGAAGAAAGCGTTGAAGAGGTCGGTATAGAAGAAGAAGAAACTCCAGGTGAAACGAAAAGAGCATTACGCATTAATGAAATCCCACCTGCCATTGCGGCTAACGTGCCTAATAATTATGCAAACTCCATTGTTTTAGATGCCGATGAGTTTACCCTCCCAGATGGAACAAAGCGTTATGAAATTGAGTTGGAGTATAATGGCCAAATAGTGCGCGCTAAATTTGACGAACTAGGAAATCATCAAGGCCTGGCAGAATAAGTTGCCTATACCATAAAATGATTGACCCTTTTCAGAAAGTTAATTCTCGATTGATGCATCACCTTGCGGCATGATTAAGAAAGACGACATCATAAGCTATAAAGGAATGCCTCTGTTTCAGAGGGCAACTATGGCCGCTCTCTTTGCCAGTAGAGCATCGCTGCAAGACATGGCTTGCTTCTTCTATATTGTTGACGGTCAGATGGAAACTGTTGAAGGTCATGGAGTACATCAGGTGGGTGAAAGCGAAGCATTGCTGAAAAGCTGTGGAAACTTCATTCAGAGATTTAGAAATCCGAATGGTGAAGCTTGTCAGGCCGTGGCCATTTATTTATACCCAGATGTTCTGCATGAAGTGTACAAGAATAAGATCCCATCCTTTTTGGAGAGCTCTGAGAAAACCACTTCTCCAAAGAAGATGGTTGCCAATGAACTTATTGAGAAATACATAAACAATTTGTTCATCTATTTCGATAATCCCGATCTTATTGATGAAGACCTTGCCTTATTGAAACTAAAAGAACTGGTACTTATACTGCTGAAATCGAATCAATTCGAAAGCATCTCCAGTTTCCTGCAGGAAATCTTCAATCCAAATAGGGTCCGATTCTCCGCTATGATTGAGAACCACCTATTCTCGAATATTACGCTTGAAGAGTTGGCCTATGTTACAGGGCGAAGTTTATCCACCTTCAAACGTGATTTCAAAAAATATTATCAAGAATCACCTGCGCGATATATTAAGAAAAGACGATTGGAACAGGCGGCAAAACTCTTGCGTTCCACATCTAACTCGATATCCGAGATTGCCTATGACAGTGGGTTTCAGGATGTGACTACCTTTTCTTCTAGTTTTAAAACACACTTCAATAGTACTCCCTCCGAATACCGATTGAACTGATCGGGAAAATCATTGAACTTTTCGAGCATACCATTAGATGTTGTTCTGTGAATCTTTGTGCTGTTCAATAAATCAATTAAACATGCAAAGAATACTAACAACACTAATCATTATGGCAACAGCTAGCATTGCGGTTCCCGCACAAGAAAAAGAGAATTACAAAGAGATAATCCCTTTCGAAACGGATTCAAATAAACGCATCAGCCGATGAGGTATGGGAAGTGGTTGGACCTGGATTTGGAGATGCACATATTTGGGCGTCAACGGTAGATCACGCTGTTACTTCCGGTGAACCTGAATTTGAAGGTGCGAGTTGTAGTTCCAGATCCTGCGATTTAAATGCGAAAGGCTTTTCACATATCAAGGAAGAGATTACCATTTATGACTAGGACAAGAAAATTTTGGCGTTTGATATTACGGAAGGTATCCCAGGCTTTGTCACCCATTCAAACTCGCATTGGCAGGTTATCGATCTTGGAAATGGGACTTCAGAAGTGGTTTTCACAAACACCACTCAAATGAAGAAATTCATGAGCAGCATTATGGGACCGATGTTTCGTAAAACTATTAATCGGGCGCTAAATGATATTTCAAGCGATTTGAAAATTTATGTGGAAACTGGAAAGGTATCTGAGAATAAGAAAGAGAGAGTTGAAAAATTAATGGCGAAGAATTAGTCTCAGCGCATTGTTTATTCGTGAAGAAGAGGCTGACCTAATGGTTTGCCTCTTTTTTTTATGCCTTTGAATCTGTGTACCTTACTCTAATGAAGAAACTTCTCTTTTTAATTGCACTGATTTTAACGTCAGCCGCTTCCTTTGGGTAAGAAAAGACAACACAACTGGTCATTTTGGGAACGGTTCAAGATGCCGGATCTCCACACACGGGATGCCAATCCGAATGCTGCGCAGAATTGTTCTATAATCCGGATTCAGAAAAAAAGGCCTCTTGCGTAGGAATTATTGATCAAGCTGAAAAGATAAATGTACTCTTAGATGCAAGCCCTGATTTCTCCGAACAGTGCAAAATTTTGAGAGACCAATCCAACTGGGAGAGTGCAGAGTCTCCCGATTATATATTTCTGACGCATGCACACATTGGTCACTATACCGGGCTGATGTATTTAGGAAGAGAAGCCTTCAACGCGGATGCTGTACCGGTTTATTGCATGCCTAGAATGATCGATTTTCTTTCAAACAATGGTCCATGGAATCAGTTACTGCGCCTAAAAAACATAGAGCTAAGAACACTGTCGGCTAGCAAAGCGGTTCCTGTATCTGCCAATCTTACCATTACATCCATTGAAGTTCCTCATCGCGATGAGTACTCAGAGACCGTTGGTTTTCTAATTGAAGGCCCCAACAAAAAAGCACTCTTCATACCGGATATAGAGAAATGGTCGGAGGATATCCTAATTTGGATTGAACAAGTCGATTATGCCTTCCTTGATGGTACGTTCTATAGTGGTGATGAATTGGGTAATAGGGACATGAAAGAAGTACCACACCCATCCATTGTAGAAAGCATGGAAACTTTCAAATCACTTTCAAACGAGGATAAAGATAAAGTTTATTTCATTCATTTGAATCACACCAATCGAGCATTAAATCCTGAATCAGAAGAAGGTAAAAGCATCTTAGAAAACGGTTTCCATTTAGCTTCCTTTGGTGAAATCTTTGACCTGTGATGAATGAGGATAAACCTATTCGCTTTTTGACCGTCCTACAATAAATTGCCTCCGATGTCTGTATTTAAACGCTTTGCCTTCTTTGGTGTTTTTCTGATCATCCTTTCGTCTTCTACATTGGATCTAGGAAACCTTTTCAATTATGAAAATCAAGCTGTCCCCTCTTATATAACTGAAGACAACACCGCTGGAAATGTCATAACCGATGAAGGAGCCACATTGGGCAGAGTTCTTTTTTATGATAAAAATCTTTCTTCCAATAGAACCATTGCATGTGCCAGTTGTCATATCCAAGAATTCGCATTCTCAGACACGGCGGTGGCAAGTCAGGGTGTTAATGGCACAACAGGAAGACATTCGATGAGATTGGTCAACAGCCGATTTTCAGAAGAAGAAAGATTCTTTTGGGATTAACGAGCTAGTTCATTAGAAGTACAGACCACAATGCCTATTCAGGATCATGCCGAAATGGGATTTAGCGGTACAAATGGCGATCCCGACTTAAATGATTTAATCGCACGTTTGGATAGCTTGAGTTATTACAACAACTTGAAGCTTGAATGCTTCACTATACCTTAAAATGGTTCTTCTTTCTATCATACGTTAACACTTTTTAAGTGTCAACTTTTTTCAGGACGGTACATCAACTCTTGTAAGCCAGCTTTCGATATTTCTTGCTTTTTCATATCACTAAGTTGGGAGTGTTCACTAAGTTAAGTGACACACTTTTCTGAACAGACTCTGTGAAAACACCGCCCAATAATCACCTAACAACTCACCGACCTACTAACTTACTAACCCACTAACCTACCAACTCACCAACTCACCAACCTAAAAAGAAAAAGCCCCCTGAACTTTCAGGGGGCTCCATTCTATCTTTCTATTTAAACAATTAGTTATCCATAACCACGATTCGTTTCACGGAAGCAGAAGCTCCAGATTCTAGGTGCACAAAATAGATCCCCGCAGCGATTCCAGAAATATCAAGTGACAGATCTGAAATACCCGCATCCAAAGACTTCTCAACTTGAACTCTTCCATCCGAACCAATTATTTTCAAACTCAGATTTTCATTAAGCGCTTGACTCAGGGAAATAGTTATCTCATTTTGAGCGGGATTCGGAAAGAGATTCCAAGTAAATCCATCAGAAAAATCTTCAATGCCTATGGAAACAGCCACTACATTGATATTATCTAGGTAGAGGCTGTTTCCATAACCATTGATGTTTACAAATCGAATTTGAACTTCGCCCTTTACATAGGCATTCAAATCTACCGTATCTGACCTCCAATCGGAGGGGCCCGAAGGAGTCCAAACGCTGCTAGAAGTCCCTCCAACAGATAGGTCTAGGTTTTCTTTAAAGTAGATCTGAGTATATGAATCTCCACAATCTTCCGAAATTTCAACTCGTAATCCATCATACCAAGTGGCACTATATGGCTTGTACGAAATATCAAAGGTCAATTCTGCGCTCAATGCATTTGATAAATCAATTGAATTAGTGGAGTAGTAATCCTCTTCGCCTGAGGTGTTATAGCTGAAGTTGTTCACATATACCGTAGTGGTTGGGGTACCACTAGGACCTGGAATTCCTGCTTCTTCTTCCCATGTATACGATTCATCCGGATTGGTCACAAAGGTTTGTACACTTGGGAAAAGCCCGCCTTCTAAATCCTCTACGAAAGGTGTAGAAAAAGGGCCCGCTTGCATATCGAATGCATGCAATATGGTGTCATTACAGGGAGTCCCATCTGCAGTTAAACCTGTCCAAACCCTTAAGGAATGACTGCCAAATGTTGGATTAGCAAGTGCGGTTGAAAATGAGAAGGTATCCGTTCCAAAAGGAAGCAAAATGCCATTATACGTCTCTGAAATAATTGAATTATTATCCAATTGATAGGAAACAGAAAATCCTGTTTGAGAATTTGACCCTTTATTTTCAAGTAATACTTTCACTACACTAGAGCTAGCTCCTCCACAAGACGATATTACATTGGGAGGTGAGTTCAATTCCCGAATTCCAGCGTCATCCGGAGACGCACAATCTAGAATACATCCACTGGCTCCATCAAACTCAATGGCCTCTTGACGTAGACTTCTCATTCCATTTTGACCTTTGGCCCGAACAGAAACCCAATGAATCTCATTAAAGTCGGCAGGAACATCATAATAGGTATTGCTTGTTGATCCTATGGAGTCCATATGGGTACTTCCCAACAAGAACACATCATAGCCAGTTGCCCCTGCTACACTATCCCAAGAAAAGGTAAACGTATTGGTACTGTAACAAACGGATGTGACTGCAAGATTTGCAGGTCGTCTCATAATTGAGAAATTGGATTGACTTTCCGCTTCAGATGAATTCCGGCTTATGCGCACTTTTGCTTCACCCGTCGGGGAATTCGGCACCACCCAATTTTGGAAACGAGCTGCCCCATTTACTGATGGTGCTATTGTTGACCAGCTCAATCCATTATCGATCGTATACTCAATATTAAAGGTTCCTGCATCGCCATAGGCATCCCAATGAATTCGATCCTGCACACCAGGAATCAATCCTTCCCCACCTTGGGGATGAATCACAGTAATTTCATCTGTATAGAATTCATAGGCCACGTAGTATTTTTGAGGGCCAAATGGAATGGTCGTTCCCTCAATCTTAAGTGTATACTCACCTGCCGTAGGATTGTCAATCGCAATGGCCTCCACATTGTTCATGGAATCAATTCCAGTGGTGGCAGGAAATGCCAGGGTCGTAGCATTTGCCGTATGATCCAATATCCAAGGAAGGTAGCTTGTACTCCCAGTATCAGAAACCGAACAATTCAAATCATTTACTAAAGCTTTACTCGCTATTAGTGAACCTTCTTTGTCTGCCCAATACACCATGATCTTCGCTCTTTTTACTCCATCTGGGATCTGAATGCTATGCGTATTATTTCCATCCTGCGAGATGGTATCACTGAAGTATCTGCCTTCTTCAAGAATACGAACCGATCGTAAGGCATTGACTTTTCCCCATCCATAAATGAAATCAGGTCCGTCATTTCCAAGATCGGTTGCCCCAATTAACAGTATTAACTTTATTAATGCCGATGGGGCCAGCGAATCGCTATGCATGGTTTTATAGGCATGATTTAATTGGGTAAAAACACCAGCTATACTAGGCGCCGCTGCAGAAGTACCGCCTCCTGGAGAATATTGATTGTCAGGGTCGGTCGACCAATGATCGGCTCCATGAGCAGCTATATCTGGCTTTATTCGTCCATCCGTTGCCGGACCACGACTACTACTGCTTACAATAGTATCCGTATTGGTCAAATTGGCTGTAGCAATTACATTTTTACCTGATTTATGTCCACCGGTAATATTTCCCCACTGGTTTCCGGCTCCGTATTGACAGTCTTGATTATTACTGTTTCCTGCAGAAAAAACCTGCATTAAGCTTTCATTGTTGTATATCTCTTCATCAACCAACTGGGTATTTGTTGTATATCCGGCATTACAGCCATTGCTATAGGAGGAAGAAAACACCAAGACAGCACTATCTTGATACAGCGGAAGTGTACCTGACATACTCGCGGTGTATTGTCGCACGTGAACGTATGCATGCGTAGCCATTCCGCGCATTAATGGATCTAGGTTTCCAGCACCCACGGCAATTCCTGTGGTCATATCACCATGCGACCCAATGAAGTCATTGGCCACCTCACTTTGATCGGCCCGACCTTTAAAATCAATGTGGGGTCCCGCATATCCGTCATCGTTAATGGCCATTCTAACCCCACTCCCATTGTAGTTTCGGGCTCCATAAAAATCACCATCAATTGCATTGGCTGTATGCAAATGTCTTCCATCCTCCGATTCGGGATCTCCTGGTTCCGCTACAAAGTCCACGTACTTCACAAAGTTGAGCTCACAAACCTCCTTCAATTTCCTGGCTGGTAAACTTGCGATCAACGCACTAGCATGGTCCATCCGTTCGATAACAAGCACTCCTTCATTCGCGAGTGCTCCAGCAATTTGACCAAATTCCAAATCATCGTAATAATTCAAACTGATAAGAACATCATCGCGGTCCCACGCCCAGTCGGGAACGGGATTATCCAAAACCTGCTCGCTGAGCTTGAATAGAGGATCAATGTCCAATATGCCCCTGACTCCCAAATCTTTCAGGCTATTAGGTTCTAGAGAAATTGGTAAGGAGGCCAAATAAACCTTGTTAGGGATGTACTCCAATAACTGGATCCCAGCCTGTTTAATCGCTCTTTGCTCCCCAGTATTGGGAATGGCATTAAACTGAATGAAGGCATAGGTATGACCATTAAAAACATCATTGAAGTCTTTTAACTCCTTTTCAATGGTTGAAATATTGTTCGGAAAACTCATTTCACCTTTAATCGTGTAAAAGGTAAAATTCTGTGCATGAATGGAAGATGTTATAAATAACAGACCCACAAGTAGATAGGCAATACGTGTCAATTGCTTCATAAAACGTGTAATTGAGTTAAGCTGGCTTTTGGATGTGCTAAAGTACTAAATTCAAAACGTGTTTGAAGGTCTGAGATGTGACAGGAATTGAAAATTGAAATCAATTTAGAAAGCAAGCAAATCTGTGATTATACGCATAGAACTACTCCCTTTGATTAAGCCGATTGACTATCTTTACGGATATTGCACGTACTATGTTAAAACGACTTCTAGCCGCATCACTATTTCTTGCTTGTATTCATTCCCACGCTCAGCTAAATGTTTACTTGGATTACGGAGTGTTTCAAACTCCAGATCAAAATCCATACATAGAAACCTATTTGGTGGTCATAGGATCAAGTCTGGAGTATTCGGAAGATAGTCCGGGCAATTTCTCAGGAGGCGTTGATGTAACCATGGTAATCAAATCAGGTGAGGAGACCAACTTTGCAGACCGTTATCGACTGAATGCACCAGAACTTAATATGGATGAAGAAGTTGCCAATTTTGTTGATATCCAACGAATCCCCCTAGATCAAGCAAAAGATTACCAATTTGATCTGCGTATTGCTGATCCAAATAGCGAAGGTGAACCTCTTCGTGCCAACATCAATCTACCCTTGAGCGATTTAAACTCAAAGGTTTGGATCTCACACATTCAATTGATTGAGAAGTATGAGAAAACTACTGAAATGAATGTGCTTTCTAAAAGTGGATTCGACATTCTGCCCTATGTGCCAGCTGGACGCTTCATATTTAATGAAGAAATCAAAGAGATTAAATTCTATACTGAGATTTACAATACCGATAAAGTATTGGGGGAGGATTCTGCATTTGCCTACTCTTATTACTTGGCTACACAGGATGGGTTTCAAATTTCGCAATACACACGTTTTGAAAAGAGCAAAGGGAAATTTGCTGAGCCAGTTTTGAGTGGATTCGAAATCTCCAATCTTCCAACAGGTTCGTATCAGCTCGTTTTAAAAGTCTACAACAAAAAAGGGGAAGTATTGGCTGAAGACCATGTTCCCTTTGAACGTTTTAATCCGGTGGCCGATCTGGACATGGAAGAAGTTCAAGAGCTGGTTGTGACCAGCACTTTTGTGGATCTGTACACGGAAATGGATTCCTTAATCAAGGATATTGAATGCCTATACCCCATCGCATCGATGCATGAAAGAGGATATTCTGATAAAGTCGTTCGTTCGGGTGATTTTGAGTTGATGAAGCGATTCTTCTATGGATTCTGGATCAATAGAAATGCATTTGAGCCGGAAAAAGCTTGGGTGTCCTACGAAGAGCAAGTTGCCATGGTTGACCGCTTATTTGCTACACGCATTCAAAAAGGATGGCAAACCGATAGAGGACGAATCTATTTGATGTATGGTGCGCCCAATGATCAGGAAGTACGTCCAAATGAACCTTCCTCCTACCCGTATGAAATATGGCAGTACTATGACATTCCTAAACTGAACCAGCGAAATATAATCTTCGTATTTGCCAATAGAGATTTATCCACCAACGATTATATGATTTTGCATAGCAACGCACAGGGCGAGATCAACAATCCAAGATGGCAAACGGACCTCATGAAAAGGAACAATCAGTCTCCCAATTTAGATGATACGGAGACCACCGACCACTTCGGTACGCGCATCGGGAATAACAATACCATCTCTATCTTCAACCAATAAGCTTTCACAGCTGAGCTGGGCTTCGTAGATTTGGCCTTCACTTTTCGAATTTGTCTAATACACCAAGCATAAAAGTCGCTGTGGTTATTCTTAACTGGAATGGCCAAAAACTCCTTCAGCAATTTCTACCGAGCGTCATGAAACACTCTGGAAGTGCGACGGTTTATGTGGCGGACAATCATTCGACCGATGACAGTGTGGAATTCTTGAAAAAGGAATATCCAGAAGTTCGCTTGATTCAAAACCCAGATAATGGTGGGTACTCTAGAGGCTACAATCAGGCACTTGCTCAAATTGAAGCGGAGTATTTCGTATTGCTCAACAGTGATATTGAGGTCACCGACAACTGGATCGATCCGGTGATACAGTTCATGGATGCGCATCCACATTTGGCGGCATGCCAACCCAAGATTAAAGATTACAGCAATCCGGAACGCTTTGAATATGCAGGAGCGGCAGGTGGATTCATCGATAAGTATGGATATCCCTTTTGTAGGGGGCGACTCTTTACTACACTTGAAACCGATAAAGGTCAGTACAACGAATCGTGTGAGATTTTTTGGGCATCAGGTGCTTGCTTATTTGTTCGTTCGACGGCTTTTAAGGAAGTAGGTGGATTGGATGAATCTCTTTTTAGTCATATGGAAGAGATTGATATGTGTTGGCAACTAAAGAATATGGGGTACAAGATTGGGTATTGCTCAGATTCAGAAATTCTTCATGTGGGCGGCGGAACTCTGCAAGCTGGAAATCCAAGAAAGACCTACTACAATTTCAGAAACAATCTGTTCATGGTATTTAAAAACCTTCCGAGGGAAAAGCTAATACCTATTATAGGCGTGAGACTTATTTTGGATGGGGTTGCTGGAATGAAATTTTTGTTGGGAGGTCAAATCCGACATGTTTGGCCAATCCTCAAAGCACATTTATCCTTTTACCGGAATCTAGGAAAGTTATCTAGAGCTAGACGAAATCTACGCATGAGCTCTAAACGCATGAAGATTTACAATGCCTATAAGGGCAGTATTGCTTTTACTTACTTTCTTAAAGGACAAAAGAAGTTTTCGGATCTCGATCCCGAAATGTTCAATGAGTATTGATCAGGTATTCTGCGGCCAAGCAATAGCTTTCAAATCCAAATCCGGTAATCATTCCCAAGCAATGTTTAGCAGTCAAACTAGTTGACCGAATTTCCTCGCGTGCATGAATATTGCTGATGTGCACTTCTACCACCTTTATATCAATCGCAGCCAAACAATCAGCTATGGCTACAGAAGTATGCGAATATCCTCCTGCATTCAAGATTATGGCGTCGTGATTTCCAACGGACTGCTGTAAGCAGTTGATGATTTCACCTTCAACATTGGATTGAAGGTGTGAAAATTCCACCTGAGAAAACCGATTCTTCAATAAATCTAATAGGTCTGTCTCTGTACCAGAACCGTAGATATCCTGTTCTCGTTTTCCAAGCAAATTCAGATTTGGGCCGTTAAGAATTAGTATTTTCATTGGCCTAAAGATAAAGAATGGACTGGAAGCCACGCATGAAAGAATTCAAACGCTATTTGCAGCTTGAGCGTGGCTTATCTTCCAATACGGTACAATCCTATTTAAATGACGTTAAAAAGTGTCAATTGTATTGTGAGGAACTAGAGATCAGCACGTCCAAAGTAACAATTGAACACTTCAGAAGCCTTTTGGCCGAACTTCAAGAAATCGGTCAAGAAGCAAGTTCACAGGCAAGGCTTATTTCAAGTTTGCGGGCATTCTTCACCTATCTGCAAACCGAAGATCTCATAAATAACAATCCTACAGAACTGCTCGAAAGCCCCAAACTCGGACGGAAGTTACCGGATACGCTCTCTTGGCCGGAAGTGCAAAGCATTCTTGAATCGGTGGACTTAGGAAGTACTTCTGGACAACGAGATCGAGCCATTATGGAAACCCTATACGGCTGTGGATTGAGGGTCAGTGAGCTCATCGACCTCCGCATAAGCAATGTCTATTTCAAGGAAGAGTTTGTTCGTGTTTTAGGTAAGGGAAATAAAGAGCGATTGGTGCCTGCCGGCACCCACGCCATTAAACATCTTAAGATGTACATCAAAGAAGTGCGTGTGCATGGTCCTATCGATCTACAGTTTACTGATCATGTGTTTTTAAACTTCCGAGGAAAAAGGCTCAGCAGAGTGAGTATCTTCAACTTGGTTAAAAAACTCACTGAAAAAGCGGGAATTCAAAAAACAGTTTCCCCTCACACTTTTCGGCATTCCTTTGCCACACATTTGGTCGATGCCGGTGCCGACCTTCGTGCTGTACAGGAGATGTTAGGTCATGAAAGTATTACCACGACAGAGATTTATACGCATCTCGACAGAGAGTACTTACGATCCGCTATTCAATTTCACCCCAGAAGTTAAGGTTCCAAAACGCCAGATTCAAAGGCCCGCTGAAGGATGTTTTCTATATACATATCCTCCTGAACTTCATCCGGATGATATTCGCTCTTCATATCCGAATCGTAGAATTTTGCTATCCGCTGGAAGAGAAAAGCAGTCATCCCACCCCGCATATCCTTGGCCAATTCATAAGCCGTCATATCCGTCCCTCGATAGATCAACTTCATCATTATTTGACCCTCAGATCTAGTAAATTGACGAATTTCTCCTTCAAACTGCTCACGGAGTACCTTCTCCATTTTCTTGGCCAGTTTCTTCCTTCTTCGCTTCGATTTTTCATCTGAAATTTCCTCCTGAAGAACATTGAGACTATCAATTCCCAATTTCACGTAAGGATATACTTTCAGAACTTTTCGCTTTAATAGATAGTAAGCGCGTCGATCGTCGTAATCGCTTAAATCAGGCAAGGCCGTAAGACTTACTTCATCGATCCAAAAATGAGCGGTATCTATCTCAGGCTCAATCTCTGTATTTGGTATGACAATGGTATCCTGTCCGATGACGAAGAACGGAGATGCTAGCAAGATCAACAATAGGATTTGCCTCATACCATAAAAACATCAAGAAATATGCCTTAGGACCTATTTCTCCATGGAGAATAATTTGGTGCTGCTACTTCGCGCACCTTGCTTTTTTGCTCCATTTCCAACCATGCATTGGCTAAAATACTTGCCACTGCTTCCTCCTCTTCATTCTCAACAATCAAACTTTCAGGGGTGAAATATTTTCCAACAAAGCCCGTGTCAAAATCTCCACTTACAAAAGCAGGATGCTTCATAACAAAGGTTCCGAATGGCAAAGTGGTTTTAACTCCACTAATATGATAATCATCAATAATGCGAATCATACGTGCGATAGCCTCTTCCCTATCCTTTCCAAAAGCGACAAGCTTGGAAATCATTGGATCATAGAAAATCGGAATCTCCATTCCTTCTTCAAATCCATCATCAACTCTAACCCCAACGCCATGCGGACGTCTATAGGTTACTAAAGTACCTGTATCAGGCAAGAAGTTCTGTGCAGGATCTTCCGCATACACGCGCAATTCAACCGCATGACCTCTTAAAGGAATCTCTTCTTGTATGTATCCAAGTTCTTCACCGCGAGCTACACGTATTTGTTCTCTCACAAGATCAAATCCAGTAACCATCTCTGTTACAGGGTGCTCCACTTGCAAGCGGGTGTTCATTTCGAGGAAGTAGAATTTCAATTCGGCATCTACCAAGAACTCCACGGTACCGGCGCCAACATAATTACAAGCTCTAGCCACATCCGTAGCTGCACGTCCCATTTCAGCACGCATTTCATCCGTCAATACGGCGGAAGGAGCTTCTTCTACTACCTTTTGGTGTCTCCGTTGTATGCTGCACTCGCGCTCGTAGAAATGGACCACATTTCCATGCTTATCGGCCATTACTTGAATCTCTATATGACGAGGTTTGGTCACATACTTCTCAACAAATACAGAACCATCGCCAAAAGATGATTTGGCTTCTGATATGGCCCTCTCCATTTGCTCGGCAAGGTCTTCTTCGCGCTCAACAACGCGCATACCTTTACCTCCACCTCCAGCAGAAGCTTTTATTAATATGGGGTATCCAATTCCCTTAGCAACTTTTATGGCTTCTTCAAGATCTTCTATGGCATCATCCGTTCCCGGAACCATTGGGATGTCATAGTTCTTAACCGCCGCCTTGGCCGCTAGTTTACTTCCCATTACTTCCATGGCGTGGGCGCCAGGGCCAATCAATGTCAATCCTGCAGCTTCAACTTCTCTCGCGAAATTTGGGTTTTCTGAAAGGAAACCATATCCAGGATGTATGCCGTCCACCGCATTGGCCTTACACACTTCCAGAATCTTATCGATCCGTAAATACGATTCCGAAGAGGCCGCTGGACCTATACAAAATGCTTCGTCGGCATATTTTACATGAGGAGAGTTTCTATCGGGCTCAGAATACACAGCAACAGTCTTAATTCCCATGTCCTTTGCCGTACGCATTACTCTAAGAGCAATTTCTCCTCTATTGGCGACTAAAATCTTTTTCATATTACATCCTATTTAGGCTACAAATGTCCATTAGACTTTCCTCATTTTATATGAAAAAGGTCATGTATTTCTTCCTCATTTGAAGTATTGATTAATCGAATAACATAGTTACCGGCCGAAAGGTTTCCAAAGTTTGCTCTGCCTTCGCTCAACTCACCATCGGCAACTATACGTCCGCTGAGATCATATATTTCCCATAGGTATGAATGCGATTGTTGTAGTCCATCGACAATAATAAAATTCACCGCAGGATTAGGATATATACTCACCTCCATACCTTCCTCATCTATGGATAAGGGTAAGGTTGTAAAAACACGTTCAGCCCCATAAAAGTCACCCACCGCATCTCTTGCATAGGCGCGCACGTAGTAGGTTGTACCTGGTGTTAAGCCGGTCATTGTTACATCGTATTCTCCAATTCCAGCCCCTTCCGATTGCAAACCGTCGTTCGACAAAACTGTTGGACTTGGAGATGTAGCCCAAACCAAACCTTTATCGACAATAAAACTGCCACCATCGTCCAATACATTTCCACCACTGATGGCCATGGTTTCACTAATGCTAGTGACGTCTTTTGTTTGAATGACAGGTCCTCTATAGGACTGTGCTGCGACAGAAAGTCCGAGAATTAGGGAAAGTGATAGAAGTAGTTTTGCTTTCATAGACAAAGGGTTTTCTCAAAAATAGCCAAATAAAAAATCCCGGAAAAGAATCCGGGGTTTATGCATTTTATTTCTCTTAATCGATTAATTCAATACTTCCTTAACAAGGTCGGCCGCCTCTTGCAAAGCAATGACCGAATGTACTTTTAATCCACTCTCATCGATAATCACTTTTGCTTCTTCGGCATTGGTTCCTTGAAGACGAACTATGATGGGAACACCAATTTCTCCAATGTTCTTATAGGCATCGACCACACCTTGAGCTACGCGATCACAACGAACGATTCCTCCAAATATGTTCACTAAAATCGCCTCAACATTTGAATCCTTAAGAATGATGCGGAACGCATTTTCTACTCGCTTGGCATCAGCAGTACCTCCTACATCGAGGAAGTTGGCTGGATTTCCGCCAGAAAGCTTAATAATATCCATGGTCGCCATAGCCAGACCAGCTCCATTAACCATACATCCCACATTACCATCGAGATTCACAAAGTTCAATCCATGCTCGTCGGCTTCCACCTCCATTGGATCTTCTTCTCTCTTATCGCGCATTTCTGCATAATCCTTATGACGATACAATGCACTACCATCAAGCGAGACTTTGGCATCCACTGCGAGGATCTTCTCATCACTTGTTTTAAGTACAGGATTTATCTCAAAAAGAGATGAATCCGATTCCTCATAGGCTTTGTATAAAGACATCACAAACTTCACCATCTCTTTGAAAGCCATACCACTCAAACCAAGATTGAAAGCAATTTTTCTTGCCTGAAATCCTTGAAGTCCTGTAAGTGGATCTATTTCTTCTTTATGAATCAAATGCGGTGTTTCTTCCGCTACTTTTTCAATTTCTACACCACCCTCGGTAGAGTAAATAATCATATTGCGACCGCTCTGGCGATTCAACATAACACTCATGTAGAATTCAGAAGTTTCAGTTTCACCTAGATAGTATACATCTTCGGCAACCAATACCTGGTTTACTAGCTTACCTTCTTTGCTCGTTTGTGGAGTAACCAAACGCATGCCTATGATATTGTTCGCATGCTCTCGAACCTCGTCTAAACTCTTCGCAAGTTTAACACCACCACCTTTTCCACGGCCACCGGCATGAACCTGCGCTTTTACCACATGCCATCCCGTTCCGGTTTCTTCGGTTAATTTCTTTGCTGCTTCAACAGCATCTTCCGCCGTATCAGCTACCAGCCCTCTTTGGACGCACACTCCGAAACTAGTTAGAATTTCTTTCCCTTGATACTCGTGTAAATTCATATCACTGATTTAGGTCGCAAAAGTAAGGCATGGAAAGCGAGTTTAAAAAAGAATTGACCAAAGCTTTTTTAACATTTCATTTGAACTTCTTATTGCGGTTTGTTTTGATGGGCAGAAGGGAAATGAATAACATTGCCACAGGTTTTGCTGCTTACAGACCTTATCAGTACATGAAGACCAGATTTACTCTCCTTCTAAGTCTTTGTCTTAGCTTTCTTTTCGCCCAAGAAATTGAGCGAAAGTCCGTTGTGGCCAATCGCACTGCCTTAAACATTAAGGTAGATGGTGAAATGGATGAATCCGACCGGGCAGAAGCTGAAATAGCGACAGACTTTATTCAGTTCGATCCGGATAATGGTGCACCCATGCCTTCCGAATTCAAAACAGAAGTTCGAATTCTCTATGATGAGGCCATCTATTTCTCAGCGAAGATGAACGATCCAAGCCCAGATTCCATTTTACGTGAATTGGGAAAACGCGATGATTTGGGCAGAAATACGAGCTGGTTTGCAGTATGGATCAATCCGTATAACGATGGTCAAAATGATATCAATTTCTGGGTTACCGCAGCCGGTGTACAAATTGATTCGAGAACCACGGTAAATGGAGATGATATTGCCTGGGGCACCGTTTGGAGGTCCGCTACTAAGATTACAGATTATGGTTGGGCTGCGGAGATTAAGCTCCCCTACTCTGCATTGCGAATGCCAAAGGTGGATAAGCATTTAATGGGTTTGAATTTGGGCAGACAAATTCGTCGAAAGAGGCAGTTGTTGTACCGTCCTGAAAAAAGTTGACACTTAAAAAGTGTTAACGTATGATAGAAAGAAGAAGCATTTTAAGGGGCTAATACATTACATCTTAACAAACAATGACTTATACCCAAGGAGAAGAAAGGAATCACTAGAATTTCCGAGTTCGAGGAAGTGTCTTGATCTTAATATATGACGACCCGATGCGTGAAAATATCGCCCTGATTATCCAGTATTCTCAGCACATACGGTCCTGGCTTAATTCCCGCGACTCTCATAACCGCATCCTCGGGCTCAACACTCGTTTCCATGATGAGCTGACCCAAATAATTAAACAATTGGACCCTAATTTCAGTTCGAAGATTGAAAAAGGCTATCTCATCGTCTACCGGATTGGAAAAGCTGATTTCCGAAATCTTCGATTCTCGAATTCCAATGTTTGGATCCCATATCACAGAACTAAGAACAGTTGTAGAATCGATGTTCTCTGGGCAAGGTCCAAAGATGTTCTCTGGGTAATCTATGGCCCTTACATAAAACTGAAGAACGTTACCGGATAAATATAGTGACGGATCTATTGTGAACTCAAATAGGTTATTAACTAATGCCGTAGGAACTAGAGAATTCCAAGTTGGTGCCTGGCTTATTTTGTACAACACCAAAGCATCGAAAGCTTGGGCATCCGTGATTTTATATTGAATGCTATAGTTCTGATTAATGAACATGGTATCGGGAATACTACTCCAAGAATTAATCACAGGCGGAACTGTATCACAAGGAAATATTAAACGAAAACTGAATGTTTTGTCAATTGAATTTGATGGACAAGGTGTACTTTGACTATCCGCTACAAATATTTGAAGCTTAAGAATAGTAGCTGTAGATGCAGCTAAATTTGTCAAATCAAACCAATACAATCCATTTCCAAGAGGATTTAATACTTGTCCTTGTTGCCAACTGCCACCAAAGCCTACTGCATATTTTGCATTTAGATTTACAAGAGCTGAACTATCCACAATTTGGACAAATAGGCTATCTGTATTTCCTAAATCAATTGTATCACCATGTTGATAGCCTATGAAACTGATTGAAGGAGCGAGTGTATCACAAGGATAAATCACGACTTCCTCCAATAGTTCCGTAAGAGAATCTACACAAGTTGAATTATAATAGTAGTGCTTGGCGTAAAATCGAATAGTATCTCCAATACTTATGACACTCGTGTCCAGAGTAATGGTAATTGGACTTGGTATTCCCGGGCTTGGATCGTACAAGGTATCAATAGGAACAGAGTTCACCGTATAGTAGGTGTAGTCGAACTCGATGGTCGAACTATATTGGGTCTGATCGGTAAAAGAAAGGGACAACGGAATTGGGTACTCTGTGAAATTAAAACTAGTATGCGAGCTAGTATTATGTGTGGTTACAAAACAGCTGTCTTGGATTAGAGAGATATTATCCAAATTCCATCCATAACTAGAATTTGGAAATCCGATGTGTTTTTTGATCTGGTATTTAATTAAAATCGTATCAAAAGGACTTAAATACGGACTCAACCTAAACACCTCTCGCATCCACCAACTATTATCGGGCAGAAGTACTGGGTTCGCTGGTGCCCATTCAAAATAACTATTACTTGCGAATTTATTTCCATTCGGACAGTAATTTCCAATTCCTAAATAAACAGTATCAAGCCCACCAGAAGGCTGTGGATACATACAATACAAAGAATCCCAAGTCAATCCTTTATCCCTGGAGACATAAATTCTGCAATTGCTAAAAAAACTCGTTTTGGATATATGATCAAATTCGAGATAGATATCGTCTACACTAGCTCCTAAAGGAATTGAATTTGTAATTATGAATTCATCCTGAATAGTCGAATCCGGAATTCGAACGGAATACTGCCCACTCAAATAAAGATTGGAGTCAATGAGGCAGTTTGGACTCATTGAATCGATGTTCCAGCTAGAAGCTGGTCCTTCAAAATCTTCTTCGTACAATACTTGGGAATAGGAACTTGCAAAAAAGAGGAACATAGCTCCTACTAGGTAGTAATAATGTCTCATCGGATGACGGTTTATACAACCTATACGAAATTGGGTCAACAAACGTTGGAGGAAACTTTACTTATTTACGATCACGAAAACCGTCCTCCGATTCATCGCCCGACCTTCTTCCGATGAATTACTAGAAATGGGCTTGTTCGCCCCATAGCCCTGATGGCTTAACCGACTGGAAGGCACTCCAGTACTCACTAGATAATCATAAACAGCTCGAGCTCTTTTCTTTGATAGATCCAGATTATCCGAGCTGCTTCCCACATTATCCGTATGTCCTTCCACGCGTACCCGAATGCTCTCATTCTTCATCAGGAATTCAGCAAATGCCGTGAGAATCTCTTTGTCGCGCTGAGCCAAATCATAGGTGTTGGAAGCATATAAAATGTCATTCAATCGGTAGTCCTCTCCTGCCTTAATCTCATCTACCTCCACATCGGCTTCCACTCTCCCGTCCTCTACCTCATCAATATATTGGGAAGCAAAGGCATATCCTTCCTTCTCCACCGTCAACAATAAATCCTGACCTTCTTTCTTGCGCACCACTGCCGTATAGCTTCCATCTTGAGAATCAAGTGATATCGTCTCAATTTCCTTGGTTTCTAAATTCTTTACTTCAATTCGAGCCACCGGAACCGGATCACCATTTTCCTCCGTTAAAGTTCCTTTGATCAACACAACCTCTTCCGGTTTAGCGCCTTGATACAACGGAAAGGTGAAAATATCCCATCCGCCTACTCCTTTATGGCTATTGGATGAAAAAAAGGCATACTCACCCGAAAGCACCACTCCCAATCCTAGGTCGTCTTCTTCCGAGTTTATGGGATATCCAATGTTCTTTGGTCGCTGCCAATTCTCACCATCGGATTTGGTATAAAATATATCGTAACCACCAAAGCCCAAATGCCCGTCGCTGGAGAAGTACAAGGTTCTGCTATCGCTATGAAGAAATGGCGATTTTTCATTTCCGTCGGTATTAATTACCCGACCTAAATTTTGTGCAGGGCCCCAACTTCCATCTTCTTGTTTAACTGACTTATAAATATCCAGACCTCCAAATCCGCCTTCCCTTGAACTCACAAAGTAGAGCTCATCTCCATTGGCCGAGATACTGGGCTGCGAATCCCATGCTTCCGGATCATTAATCATCTCACCGGCATTTTTAATTTCCGACCAAAATCCATCTTCTACCGCTGCGTAATAAATATCGCAGTTCGTTTTCCCTTGATCATTCTGAGCACAGATGGTAAAGTAGATGCTTTTATTATCCGCCGAAATGGTTGGACCTCCTTCGTTGTTGTTCTGATTAAAAGGATACGGCATGGGTTCACCCGGCTGAAATCGTCCAGATTCCTTATTGCTCACGGTAAACTCTTCCACATAAATAGACGTCAGCATGGTCTTCTCCTTCTTCTCATATCGCCTTGTGTATAAAAGGAAGCACTCATCGGGAGAGAAATTGGCAAGATATTCGTCGAAGCTCGTGCATACAACAGGCACCGGTTTCGGATCAAATGGAACTGGATTTTCAAGTATGCTCGCCAAGTCGTTACATTCGGCGGCCAACATTCTGGCATCATCTTCATTCCCCGGATCGTCGATTCCCAAAGAAACAGCCTTCTCAAAATAAGTAGCTGCATCTCGATAGGCTCTATCCAAATAAGCAATGATTCCCAGCTTGCGATATATCTCGCCATTATAATCATCACAAAGAGCAATCACCTCTTCGTAATGCTTACGAGCAGCCGTATACTTCCGCTTCTCAAAGCTTATCTCCCCAAGTAAAAAACGCGCATCGGGATAGCCTTCTTCTTTTTCAATCGCTTTAAGAAAGGACTCCGTAGCTGAAGTAAAACGCTTCCGCTGAAAATCATCCAAGCCCGATTGAAAGAGCTTTTCCGCCTTTGGTGACACATCAAAAGCACATTCGCCTATGGTCTGACCAAATAATCCTGTAGAAAGTAGTCCTACTATCGGGACTCCTAAGTGTTTTTTCATCTATTCTCCATTTCACCCTCCGAGCCCGCAATCAAGGTCGATACAGTGGCATCTCCTGTCACATTTACAACGGTTCTGCACATATCTAGTATGCGGTCAACAGGAAAAATAAAAGCGATCCAAGCTGGATTTAATCCTACCGATTCCAAGACTATAATCAGCATGACTAATCCGGCACTAGGTACTGCGGCAGATCCAATTGAGGCCAAGGTTGCTGTTAAGACAATTGTCAATTGCTGTGCCACGCTTAAGTCCACCCAATGCGACTGTGCAACGAACACAACCGCGATGGCTTGATACAAGCTCGTTCCATCCATATTAACCGTGGCTCCAATGGGTAGCACAAAACTGCTTACCTTTTCTGATACACCTAAGTTTTCATGGACACATTCCATTGTTACTGGTAAAGTAGCTGCGCTCGATGAAGTAGAAAAGGCCAGGGTTTGTGCAGCACCAATGCTCTGGAAGAACTTCCGATAGGTTAACCTTCGTACATAGCTCACCACGATGGACGGATAAATCACAAAAATCATGATTGCCAATCCCAAAACAACGGTAAGCATATACCAGATCAATCCATAAAAAATGTCGAATACTCCTTTTGGATCGTCTCCAGCCATTTCGGAAATGGTTCCGGCCATTAGGGCAAACACAAAGAATGGAACCGCCTTCATGACCAAATCCACCATCTTAAGGAAAACCTCATCCAAGGCTAAAATACCTCTTCTCAAAGGATCAACAACTTCTGGATCTACATAGAGCATCACCACCCCGAAGAATATGGCGAAGAAAATGATTTGCAGCATTAGCCCATTGTTGCTCAGGGAAAAGAAGAAGTTGCTAGGAACCATATCAACGAGGAATTGCATGGGTCCAGCTTCTTTTTGTGTACGGGCAGATTGTATCTTTTCATCGAGACGAACTCCACTGTACTGCTCTTCGTAATCCTTTAGAATTTCTTGTCGCTCTTCCTCACTCTTTTCATTCAGTAGGTACTTACCGTCCTTGACTTCTGTATCCGTGCTAATGGCCCACATTTCATAGCTCACCCTATTCTTCTCCCTTTGCTCTTGATCCACTCTCTCACCGGGTTTAATCAAGTTCACTAAGAGTAGTCCTATGGAAATGGCGAAAACAGTGGTAACAAGGTAAGCACCTAGTGTTTTGGCTCCCATACGCCCTAGTTTGGTCACGTCCTTCATCCCTGAGATCCCAGATATGATTGAAACTAAAACGAGAGGTACGGCAATAAGCTTTAGCAGCTTGATAAAGATGGTTCCAAATGGTGCTATCCAATTGATGGTGAAACTACTCCAACCCAGATAACTGGAAAGAATTGCCCAAATCATACCGAGGACAAGACCAATAATTATCTTCCAATGTAATGCCATTCCTTTCATTAAGCTGAATGTATTTTTTGTAGTAAGTAAAAGTCTGAAATCACCAATCGGGCCATGGCTTCCACAATGGGAACCGCTCTAGGCACGACACACACATCATGTCGACCACCAACCTTTTGTTCAACAGGATTTCCTTCCTTATCAAGAGGCTTATTGGACATCACAGAACTAGAGATTGGTTTGAATGCTACTTTGAAATGAATGGCATCTCCAGAAGAAATACCACCGTAGATTCCACCTGAATTGTAGGATTCATCTTCACCGTAGAATGTAGAGCCACTCATGCGAGCGGAATCGAAGCCCGCACCAAATTCAACTCCTTTCACCGCATTGATGGATAGCATAGCGCTTCCCAAACTCGCATGCAATTTCTGATAGACGGGTTCGCCCAAGGCGGAGGGAATATTATCAATAAAACAGTGGATGACTCCTCCACTAGAATCGCCCGATTCCTTTTGCTTCTGGAGATATGCAAGCGCTTGCTGAGATGCTTCCGGATCGATCATCCGTAGTTCCGATGAATCAATGACTTCTTGAGAAGGCATGGAATCACTGACGGCCGAGAAAGGACCAATGGACGAAACATAGGCACGAATCTCTACATCTGGAAGCAAACCTTTGCAGATACCTGCACCGGCCACACGCACGGCTGTTTCCCGAGCCGATGCGCGTCCACCACCGCGATGGTCGCGTATTCCATATTTGCTTTCATAAGCTTTATCGGCATGACCCGTTCTATACACTTCCTTTAAATGGCTGTAATCTTTGGAGCGTTGATCTTTGTTGGCAATTATAAAAGCGATTGGAGTCCTGGTCGATACACCTTCAAAGACGCCTGAAATGATTTGGATTTTATCTGCTTCATTTCGTGGGCTAGCAAAGGAGTTTTGGCCTGGTTTTCTTCGATCAAGAGCCTGCTGAATGTCATCAAGATTAATCTCAATACCCGAAGGCAAGCCTTCTAGAACTCCACCTATATGTGAACCATGACTCTCGCCAAAGCTCATCAACTTCAGGTGCGTACCAAGAATGTTCCCAGCCATGACGACAAATATAACTATTCTAGCACAGAGTCGTATTGATTGCACAAGCAATCTAAGGTGCTTTTCCTAAGCAATAAAAATTCATTTTACTTACATTCGAATCCCTCAAACCATTGAACGTACTATGAGAACACTCATTTCCAACATTAAAGAACTTCATGGGATGCATGATGCCTCAATTAATCATCTAAGGGGATCGGATTTGGGAATTTCTAAATCCATTGAAAATGCTTATTTACTCATTGAAGATGGCCTGATTCATTCCTTTGGTCCTATGAATGAATATGAAGGAAATGCCGATAATGAATTTGAGGCCGATGGAAAATTATTGATTCCGTCCTATGCCGATAGTCACACCCACTTGGTGTTTGCCGCCACCAGGGAAGGTGAATTTGAAGATCGGATCAATGGGATGAGTTATGAGGAAATTGCCACTCGAGGTGGAGGAATACTGAATTCGGCCGCCAAACTTCGTTCGATGGATGAAGATGAGCTTTTTGAAAAGGCTGAACTGCGTTTAAATGAGCTCAACCACTTGGGCACCACGAGCATAGAAATTAAAAGTGGATATGGTCTGGATGCTGAATCCGAGTTAAAAATGCTACGGGTGATCAAACGCTTAAAAGAAGTTAGCACGACTCAAATCAAATCTACTTTTTTGGGAGCACATGCCATTCCTCCTGAATACAAAGGACGCTCCATGGATTATGTCAATTATATGATGACCAACGTACTTCCGGTAGTCGCCGAAGAAGAATTGGCCGATTATATAGATGTATTCTGTGAGAAGGGATACTTCGGATTGGAAGAGACTGAAAAGGTGATGGAGGCCGGGTACCGAATGGGGCTCAAATCTAAAATCCATGTCAATCAATTCAATGCTTTCGGCGGAGTGGGTTTGGCCGTTGAGCACAATGCTTTGAGTGTGGATCATTTGGAGGTGATGACAGAAGAAGATCTTGAACTACTGTCCAATTCCAACACCATTGCTACATTGCTCCCCACTTGTAGTTATTTCCTTTCCATTCCTTATGCCCCGGCTAGAGATTTATTGGCTAGAAATGCTATTGTGAGCTTAGCTTCCGATTTCAATCCCGGATCTACACCAAGTGGAAATATGAACGGTGTTTGGAGTACGGCCTGCATAAAGATGAAGATGACCCCAACCGAGGCTCTACATGCCTGTACCATAAATGGGGCGGCGGCCATGGAGATTCAAGCTACGACCGGTAGCATCTGCGTTGGGAAAAGAGCAGATCTAATCTTGACTAAGGAAGTTCCTGGTTTGGCTTATCTACCATACGCTTTCGGTAGCAATTGGATCGACCGAGTGTTTATAAATGGAATGGTTGCTTGACCCCACCATTCGGGACTATTTTGCGTATTTTTTGGAGAATCGATGGCATGGAGACGTATTTCGAAATTCGTACTAAAGAGTGTATCTTTGCCGTTTTTGCAACAAACTGTGTAGATGAAGCTTTGGATTAAACAGTCATTGGTCGTTTTCGGATTAATTCTCTTAAGTGCCTTTGGTGTCAATGCTCAGAACTTCACAGTGTCGGACACCTGTGCTGGCCAAGCTGCCATTTTTCAGTATACTGGACCAACGGCAGGTGTAGATTCCACGCTTTGGATATTCAACGTTCCTTCAACTACTTCAGCCGATAGTGCTTGGATGTTTCCCCCGAATTTTAACGTAACCAATGTTTATCCCAATACCGGAACGGTAACAGCCGGAGTGGTTACTTGGAGTGGAGGAGTACCAACGATTAATACACCGATGAGCTTCGAGATCATCGATACGCCTCAATGGCAATATCAGGATACGATCATTGCTTGTAGCGATACCATTACATTGGATGCTACTCAGCCCGGAGGAGGAAATACCACTTATTCATGGACCGGTTTTCCAGGCGGGGCAAATACCCCAACCGTGGAGATACTACCTTCCTATTACTTCGGTTATCCGCCTTCAAACCCAAATCCTACCTGCTTTCGAATCATTGTAAACTGCACCATTACCAATGATTGCGGGAGTGAGACCTTTAGTGTGGTTGTTTTCCGGAATAGTGCCTCGCTTATCCCCAATAATATTACAATCTGTCCAGGCGATGTATTAAATCTTGGAGTAGACTTTTGTGCTCCGGTGGAGCATCGAATGGATTATATTTGGAGCAATGGATCCTACAATTCTAATATTCAAGTTTCGACAGCTGGAACATACTATGTTACCGTTACTGACGATAGCTGTTATCAAAATATTGATTCAACCACCATTACGGTTGCACAACCTTTTACTTTCAGCTTTGGGCCAGATACCACACTTTGTCCAGGCGATTCCATTGAATTGAATGCGGGTGTTGGAGATTCTTTGGCGCAGTTTAGTTGGGCGACGCCTGCTGGGGTCACGAACCCTGGAAACGATAGTCTATGCAATGCCACTGGACCTGGTGAATATCGCGTGATCATTTTGGATGGAGCCGATTGCTTCCAAGTAAATGATACCATAGCCATAGATGTCCCTCAGGTCATAGCCCCTGATTTGGGGCCAGACACCATACTTTGTGCTGGTGACACAATGACTCTTGACCCAGGTGTTCCACCTCCAAATGGCAACTATACCTATACCTACACCTGGCAAGACGGATCTGCTGGATCAAGTTTTCCTGTAACCGTTGGAGGTACGTACAGCGTTACAGTAAGTGATCCTTGCTCGGAATATGTTGATTCTGTTTATGTTGATCAACCACCTCCCGTATTGATTGATTTAGGTCCTGACCAAATACTTTGTGAAAACGATAGCATATTATTGGATCCAACCGTTCCTCCAGGAATACCATATGATTATCTGTGGAGCGATGGAAGTACCGAAGCTACTCTATGGGTCTATACGGATGGTCCATATTGGGTGCAAATCCAAGGAGATTGTGATCAGGGTCGGGATACCGTTCAGATTGATCCGTACGTAGTTCAGCCATTTACTTTGGGGCCTCCTCCAGCAGAAATTTGTGATGGACAGCTTGATACACTTATAGCTTCTTATCCTGGGGCTATATCCTATGAATGGCCGGATTATTCCACAGATAGCACTTTTGTTGTTAGCTCAAGTGGAGGTTATTGGGCTATCGCCTATCATCAGTGTGGAAACACATCCAGTGATACCGTAGACTATGTATTTGAGAACTGCGATTGCAATCTTTTCATACCAAATGCATTTTCACCAAATTTCCAAGGTCCTCCAGAAAACGAACAGTTTAGAGTTGTACTTACTACAGATTGTTCGATTGGAACCTTCCAAATGTCGATTTTCAATCGCTGGGGTAAATTGATGTTCTATTCAGAAGATATTGATGAAGCTTGGGATGGAAAAAATCTGGATGGCGGAGTATGTGATCAAGGTGTATACATGTACCGAATCTATTATGAGTTGCCTAATTTCACGAAAATTGAAATTAAGACAGCTAATGGCTACATTTATCTAGTTAAATAACCCCACGCTATGCGTAAACTTATTGAATGTGTCCCCAACTTCTCAGAGGGACGCGATATGGCGGTAATCGATAAAATCACTGATGCCATTGAAGCCATTGATGGTGTTCGTCTTCTTAATGTTGATCCGGGAAAGGCGACCAATCGTACCGTTGTAACCTTTGTTGGAGAGCCTGATCGAGTTGTTGAAGCCGCCTTTCAAGGAATTAAAAAAGCAGCAGAACTTATTGACATGCGAAAGCATTCAGGAGAACATCCTAGAATGGGTGCTACCGATGTGTGTCCAATGGTCCCTATCTCAGGAATCAGCATGGAGGAAACGGCGGAATATGCTCGTAAGCTTGGAAAAAAGGTTGGCGATGAACTTGGCATACCCGGCTATTTTTATGAGAATGCCGCACTACGTGACCAAAGAAAGAACCTTGCCGATTGCCGTGAAGGCGAATACGAAGGATTGAAGAATAAGCTACAAGATCCCAATTGGGCTCCCGATTTCGGAAGTACAGATTATTCTAAGGCCGCACTTACAGGGGCCACTTGTATTTCGGCGCGTGATTTTCTGGTTGCTTACAACATCAACTTAAATACTACCAGTACCCGAAGAGCAAATGCCATTGCTTTCGATATTCGAGAGCGAGGAAGAATTAAACGGGAAGGAAATTCGCTTACAGGTCCAATCGCAAAGGATGAAAACGGAAATCCAATCAGCATTCCAGGAAAGTTAAAGGCTGTCAAAGGTATTGGATGGTATATAGAAGAGTATGGCGTAGCCCAGATTTCTTACAATCTGACCAATATCAGCATCACCCCCATTCATATTGCCTTCGATGAAACCTGTAAATCAGCAGAGGAGCGTGGCTTGCGTGTAACCGGGTCTGAATTGATTGGATTGGTTCCACTCCAGGCCATGCTCGATGCCGGGAAGTACTTCCTTAAAAAACAAAATAGAAGTACCGGTATCGCCGAATCTGAAATCGTGAAAATTGCCGTGAAGTCCCTAGGTCTTAACGAGCTCGCCCCTTTCGACCCAAAGAAGCGAATCATTGAGTATATGCTTCAAGATGATTCTTCGCAGCCATTGATAGGTATGAATTTGACGGAATTCGCGGATGAAACAGCTTCGGAAAGTATGGCACCAGGTGGTGGTTCTATTTCAGCTTATGTTGGAAGTCTAGGTGTCTCACTTGGCACTATGGTAGCCAATTTGTCCGCTCATAAGCGTGGAGGGGATGATCGCTGGGAAGAGTTCTCAGAATGGGCGGAAAAAGGCATGGAAGTCCAGAAAGCTTTACTGCGTATGGTGGATGAAGACACCAATGCCTTCAACGGAATCATGGAAGCCTTCCGTTTGCCCAAAAGCAACGAGGAGGAAATTGCGATCAGGAAGCAAGCGATAAGTGAGGCCACTAAATTTGCCATCTTCACTCCTTTCAAGGTGATGGAATTAAGTTTGGACAGTATGGAGATCATGGAGGCCATGACCAAGATTGGGAATCCAAGTTCAGTTACGGATGCAGTTGTTGGTGCCCTTTGTGCCCGCACAGCTGTACGTGGTGCATTCTTGAATGTTCGTATCAATTGTCAGGATTTCAATGATGCCGCCTTTGTAGATGATGTACTTAAGAGAGGTAAAGAAATTGAGGATCGTGCTTTGGAGGTCGAAGAGCGCATTCTCGGATTGGCAGAATCCAAACTTTAGGTCTTGCCTACAACCGTTGACATACTTATTCCCTCAAACCGCATTGAGGACACCGCTTTTATTCGAAGAGAGGCTTTTAATCAAGCCGGAATAAAGGACGACCCGAGTTGGACGTTCGTTCTTAGGAAAAGATCCATTGATGCGCGTTGTGGACAACCAAAATTTAGATTACGGATTGAACTTATTGAGCCGGGAACCACATCCGATATTGCTTTTGAACCCAATGCTCAGGACGTCAGCAACGCAAGAGAAATACATATCATTGGAAGTGGACCTGCCGGATTATTCTCAGCCATTCGGGCCATTGAGCGCGGATTAAAACCCATTATCATAGAACGTGGGAAAGATGTCCGAGAGCGACGTCGTGATTTGGCGTTGTTGAATAAAGAGCACATAGTGAATCCTGAATCCAACTATTGCTTTGGAGAAGGTGGAGCGGGTACCTATTCTGATGGCAAGCTCTATACGCGTTCTAAAAAGCGTGGTTCCGTTGATGAAATATTGAATTATTTAATTTTTTTTGGTGCCGATCCAGAAATCAAAATTGAGGCACACCCCCATATTGGGACCAATCGATTGCCGAAGATTATTGAACGTATTCGCGCATTCATTCTGGAATGTGGAGGTGAAATTCATTTCAACACAAAGCTAACTGCCCTTCGCATTTCCAATGATCAAATCCATCAAATTGAATTGAATGGAAATGAGTGGATCAATTGCGAGCAGCTTGTTTTAGCCACTGGTCATTCTGCGCGAGACATCTTTCGGATGCTTCATTCCAGTGGCATACGAATAGAAGCCAAGCCTTTCGCCTTGGGAGCTCGAATAGGGCATCCTCAGGAGCTTATCGATCAAATTCAGTGGCGTTGTGAAACTCGTCCAAACGAGCTTCCTCCGGCTTCTTATAATCTGGTTCAGCAGGTTAATGGAATTGGAGTGTATTCCTTCTGCATGTGCCCTGGAGGTATTATTGCACCATGCGCCACTGCAGAAGGTGAAATCGTTACCAATGGATGGTCTCCAAGCAAAAGGAATAATCCTTTCGCCAATAGCGGTATTGTGGTAGAGGTGCGTCCAGAGCACTTTGCAGTAAAAGGTGACTCTCCTTTGGCGGCCATGGAATATCAGGCTGAAATTGAGCAAAAAGCATGGGCCCGTGGCGGCCAAAGGCAATCGGCTCCTGCCCAACGTATGACGGACTTTGTTGCCGGACGTATTAGTCAAGATTTACCGAAGACTTCCTATCAGCCAGGGATTGTTTCAAGTGAAATGGACGGCATATTGCCAACCCATGTCGCCTTCGGCTTACGAATGGCTTTTCCTGAGTTTGGCAAAAAAATGCACGGTTATTTTACCGAGGAAGCCGTGCTTCATGCTGTTGAAAGTAGAACCTCCTCTCCTGTTCGAATTCCAAGAGATCGTGAAAGCTTCCAACATCCCGAAGTAAAAGGATTCTTTCCCTGTGGTGAAGGGGCTGGATATGCAGGCGGAATTTTGTCGGCCGCCATGGATGGCTTTAAAGTTGCGGATCGACTCTAGCCCGTTCAATTCGTACATTTAGCTAAAGTTTCTATCATGCATGAATCCTTTTTCAGCCATGACTTGGCTGACCTATTAAAACCATTGCGTTCTTCTACACCTAGAACGTTTGGTCAAATGACCGCTGAAGAAATGCTGGAACATTTGATGTCTAGCCTTGAACTCACCTATGGCAAGTTGGATATTGAGTTCCAAATTCCCGAAGATAAATTTGACAAGGCTCGAGCATTCTTACATTCTGAAAGACAAATTAGGCCGGGGGCTCAAAAACCTGTAGAGTACAATACGATTGAGGAAGAAGTTCATTCACCTAGTGATTTGGATGCAAAAAAGATCGAATTGGTGAATCGTGCCCAAGAGTTCCTATTGTTTATAGAAGAGCATCCAGCAATTAAAACGGCTCACCCTTATTTTGGCTGGCTCCAAGCAGAAGACTGGAAGGCCTTTCAACGAAAGCATTTTGAGCACCATTTTAGGCAATTTGGACTACTGGATAAATAATATGCACAGTGGCTTCATGTTGTATTAATAAAGGAATAGTGAAAGGGCTGCTGCATTTTTTTCCGATACAGCTGTTGGTTCTTCATTTACGAAAGAGCCATGTATTGCTATTCTTTTGGTTGGTGCTGTTTGGTTTACTCTTTTCAGCTCATTGCCAAAGCCTATGGCATCCCCTACCTTATTCTTGCTCCCGAGTATTTAGGTGAAGTCAATTTTTTGTCCTTTTTACTCCTTGGGGTTGGTCTTGGACTCTTCGTTATGGCTTTTCACATTTCCAGCTATATCTATTACTGTCGCCGATTCAGCTTTTTGGCCACTCTACAGAGACCCATCTATCAATTTAGCATTAACAATAGCATCATTCCTTTCGTGTTTATTATTGCGTTTGTTGTTCTCAGTTTGCGTTTCCAAGTACCCGACGAGCAATTCACTTACTCTGAAGCAATAGTGAACATCAGCGGCTTTCTTTTGGGCTTGGCCAGTATTATTTCCATTGTGTTTACTTATTTCTTCTCTATTAATAAAAATCTATTTAGCCGTTTAGGAGGAGCTGTTAAGCCGCTTGGAGATTTAATTAGTACTCAAGAGGATGCATCAGATGAACAGACCCGTGTACAAACCTATTTATACTCCTTCACGAAGATTCGATATGTTCGAGGAGTGGCACATTACGATTCAAGCTTTCTGGAACGAATATGGTCTGGCCAGTTCCGAGGCGCTTCCTGTTTTTTTGCTGCGGTTGTCATACTCATTATTGGATTGGGTCTTTTTAGAGCATATGATCCTTTTCTAATTCCTGCTGCAGCGAGCATTTTCATACTCACTTCCATCTACATCCTTTTTGTAGCCGTGATCTACAGCTGGTTTCCAAGATGGTATATCAGCGTGCTCATCCTGGTTTTAATTGGGTTCAATGCCTTTTGGAAATTGGAGTTGGCCCACAAAACCAATAAAGCTTTTGGACTTTCCTATGAAAAGGAGCGCCCAGCTAATGGTAATGAGGCCTTACCTGGTCTGTTAAACCAAGAAAAGATGGATGCTGATTTAAAGCATCACAAGTACATCTTAAACCGTTGGCATATCAAGCGAGCCGAACCGAAACCGCCTTTAATTGTGGTTCAGACTTCAGGTGGTGGATTGCGGTCGGTATTATTTACAAGCAAGGTGTTAAACCGAGCGGATGCCTATACCGATGGAGAATTCTATAATCATTTGCGACTGTTCAGTGGAGCCAGTGGCGGGTATGATAGGTGCGGAATATTATCGAGAATTGAAAGCATTAGGGATAGATTCGGACTCTATTGAGGCCCGTATGCCAGAAGTTGGAAAAGACCTCTTAAATCCAATCATATTCACCTTGGTTACCAATGATTTATTTGTGAACACCCTTAGATTTATGGAATCGGGCGAATACTATAGCAAAGATCGAGGGTATGCGTTCGAAAAGAATTTGGAATACAATACCCATGGTGTACTGAGCGGGATTTGGAATAGTCTGGCCGAAAATGAAGAAAGAGGTGATTGTCCATTAATGGTGCTCTCGCCTACGGTGGTGAACGATGGTCGGCAAATGATCTTGAGTCCGCAGCCTTTTTCTTTTTTGGTGTCGGACGTGGAAATACCCAAAAACTCGAATGAAGTTGATGCGGTGGAGTTTAGACAGCTTTTTGGTCCCGAACATGTTGAAGCATTGCGTCTAAACAGTGCATTGCGGATGAATGCCAGTTTCCCTTACATTACTCCTTTGATCAAGCTTCCAACGAATCCTCCCATTGAACTCATTGACGCTGGAGTGCGAGATAATTCCGGTGCAATCATATCGACCCGATATCTTCGGAAATTGAAAGGCTGGATTGAAACCCATTGCTCTGAAATAATAGTTGTAAGCATTCGTAGCGATGAACATGCGGAGATTGAAATAGAAGAACGAAGCGATCAGAGCTTTTTAGACAATCTCGTCACACCTTTGGGCGGTATCTATACGAGCTTTGACAATATGCAGGACTTTAATGAGGCCAGCCAGTTTGAATTACTTCGAAAGGATTTCAATATTCCTGTTCATCATTTGGATTTTAGGTTGTTCGAAGACAAACGAGAAGTATCTCTGAGCTGGCATCTAACAGAACGAGAAAAGCAACTCGTCGATGATATGTTATATTCTAAACACAAAAGATCTTCCTTCCGCCGACTTCAAGAATTACTTAAGTAAGAAACTTCCTTCCAAGTATCCATCGACATTGAGATCATATTTGGCAAAACCCGATTGTTATCCATTTGGATCTGTACCTGCGGATAACGATCTCATGAAACATTCTCTGGGTATCATTTATCCAGCTTAAGAATATAAAAGGGCTTCTTTTAGAACCATCGGGAAAACTACTCCAGACTATGCATTCTTGAACAACACAGCTGAGAAATGCGACAACTCAAAATTTGGGAACTAGTTAAAAGACCAATACCATAGGTATAAAAAAAGAACCGTCCGCTAATAGCGGACAGTTCAAACAGGCAATTACAAGGGTCTGTTTTATTGAACAACCACTTTCTTGTTCAGAACCTTGCTCTCTGTAGCGATGTTAACGAAGTAAACTCCCTTAGACATACCGCTAAAATCTATTGATTGAGTCATGTGAACTGGATCAGTCACAGGAACATCAATTATCATAACTGTCTTACCGAGTGCATCGGTAATCGTAATTTCAATTTCCTCACCATAAGCACCGTACATTTCAATCTCGAATTGTCCGTTGTTCGGGTTAGGATATAGCTCAACTTCGAAAGCTTCAGCCAAGGCTTCTACGATTGAAGTAAAATCAACCAGAAATCCATTAGACATAGCTCCACAACCATTGGCATCCCAAATCATCACATAATACATTCCTGGCGCATTGCTAGGTACGGTATAGGTCGATGAAGTAGCTCCAGTAATCTCTCCGTTCATATCATACCACTGATATGTGGCACCTGCTACACCCGTATTGGCTGTAAGTACATGACCGGATTGAGTAATGGTTGCAGGAGCAGGCAATGCATTTACTACAATTGTAGAAGTAGCATCGTCAGTACATCCCCATTGGTTAGCAAACTGATAAGTGATAGAGCTTGAAGATCCTGAGATATACGATGGATAGAATACTCCACTTACAACACCGGCACCTGAGTACGAACCACCTGCAGGGCTACCACCACTTAATGCAAATGGCGCTTCATCCTTACAAACATCGTTGAAACTTCCAAGGGTTACAGATGGAATTGGACGAACACGTTGTGAACTAGTCGCAGAAGCAGAACAACCATTGTTATCCGTATACGAATATGTAATAACATGGTTACCAACTCCAGCATTTGCAGCCGTAAACATATTGTTGTTTACACCTGGCCCGCTGTATGTTCCTGTTGGTGGGCTTGCCACGTTCATCGCGAAGGCAGGCTCATCTTCACAAACTTCGCTTAATGCAGGGAAGTTCACGCTAGGGTTAGGATACACGGTCACCTCTACAGAAGCATTGGACACACAACCCGCATCAGACGTATAGGTATAGGTCAATACATGGTTTCCAGCTCCAGCTGCCGCAGGAGTGAATACCAATCCACTACTCGCTACACCTGGTCCACTAAACGATCCACCGAAAGGCTGACCAAAAGTCGAAAGCACTACGAGAGGTGTAGATTGACAATTCGCAGGAATCGGTGAAACCTGAACTCCAACCGGTCCTTCAACAGTAATATTACGTGTAGCAACACCATAACATCCTGAAGGATCTGAATAGGTATAGGTAATTTGATGTACGCCAACACCAGCAGAAACTGGGTTGAATTCACCATTCAATACTCCCGTACCTGTATATGTTCCACCGGCAGGAGTACCACCTGTCAAGGTCCAAGACGAACCAGTAACACAAGCTAAAGGAGTCCAAGGAGCGTGTAGGATAGACACGATTGGAATTGTATCCACACTAATTGAAGTAGCAGCCGAATCAGTACATCCGTTAAGATCCATATAGTGATACATCAAATTATGGTTTCCAACGCCAGCAACGGTAGGATCAAATGATCCTCCAGATACTCCGTTTCCAACCCAAGTACCTCCAAGAGGTGCTCCACTTAAACTCACAACACTGCCACCTTCACAAACATTAGAAGGGGCTTGTGCAGAAACTTGTGGAATCTCGTTGACTACAATCACATTTGTACCTGTGCTTTCGCATCCGGTTGCGTTTGTATAGCTATAGCTAATGGTATGTGTACCAACACCAGCAACTGAAGGATCGAACATTCCGCCACTCACTCCAGTTCCACTATAGGACCCTCCAGCAGGAGTTCCTCCACTAAGTGCAACAGGATCATCGCTCAAACAAACGGCTCCTTGACCAGGTAGACTAACTACAGGTGTAGGATCTACCTTAATGGTCGTGCTAGCAACATCAGAACATCCATTGTCATCCGTATACGAATAGTGAACATTAAATGTTCCAACTCCAGTAGTTGCAGGATCGAACATTCCGTTCGCTACTCCTGAACCACTATATATACCTCCTGCTGGAGATCCTCCGCTTAAAGTAACAGCGGATCCGTCCACACATACATCTGCTTGAGATGAAAGGCTTACAGAAGGTAAATCATGTACCGTTATGGTTTGTGAAGTTTCTCCATCACAACCATTTGCGTCGGCATAGTAGTACGATATGGTATGCGTACCTACACCAGCAAGGGCAGGATTAAATACGCCGTTGGAAACACCAGGTCCAGAATACACACCTCCAGCTGGAGTAGCTTGATTCAAGACGATTGAACTTCCATCCACACATACATCACTCACTGTTGTGAACTGAACATTTGGCAGTTCATTTACGCTCAATGTTCTTGAAATTTCGGCAACACAAACTGTTGTTGAACTGGTATAGGCGTATGTAATTACATGGTTTCCTACACCAGCAACTGCTGGGTCAAAGACGCCATTGGTTACACCAGGACCAGAATACATACCACCATCAGGAGTTCCCTGTGTGAGGCTGAATTCTCCGGCATCAGCACAAAGCGTTGGCAAGAAGTCCATACCAACAGAAGGAAGTGGATTCACTGTTAAAGTGATGCTATCCTCTCTAAAGGCAAAACCATCCCAAACAAGAATCTGATAAATGGTCGTCACGTTTGGAGCAGCCTTCGTCACACTATCAAGTGGTGTACCTAGTCCCCATTGTGGAGTCCAAGTATAGAAGTATTCATTTGAACCACCTTCAACTACAACCACCAACTCTGCAGAGTCACCAGCACAAACCACCGGAGGATTTACAGCTAATGACATAATACGTAGTGGACCTCCAAGGATATCTACTTTAACGGTATCTCTATTCACACATCCAGAAACCAAATCAGTCACCTTAAGAACAAGATCCTGATCTACTTTTAAGTTAGCTGTTTGTGTAACTAGAGCCGTTGAATTCTGAACGGAGTCCGAAGGAGTCCATTGATATCCATAAACGCCGCTACCTCCTGTAACCACCCCATTTAATGGAGCAACAGTTCCATAATTCATAGCGATGTCAGGACCTGCATCAACAGCAGGAACCTCATTCACCTCAAGTGTCTTGGTTGCAGACTTGGTACAACCTGGTCCTTCTTCGAAAGAGTACGTAATATCATGAACTCCAATTCCAGCTACAGCAGGATCGAATACATTATCGGTCACACCAGGACCTTCATACCATCCACCAGCAGGCGATCCACCACTAAGAGCAAATGCTCCACCTTCAGTTCCACAAAGAGATGAAAGGTCTTCAAGAGTCACGGTTGGGAATGGAGTAACGTTTACGGTACCCTCTAGGCTGTTTTCACAGCTATTCTCATCCATATAGGTATACAATATCTGATACGATCCAACTCCCAAGATGCCGGGATTGAATGTAGTTCCGTTTGTAATACCAAGACCAGCATAGGTTCCACCGGCAGGTTGACCATTGGTCAATTCAAATGGATCTACACCTACACATACACCACCGGAAGGAATCCAACTTACCGTAGGAAGAGGATTAACGGTGATTACTTCTGTAGGCTGATCACAAGCATCAATACCTGGAATGTTATAAGTAATAACATGGGTTCCCACGCCAGCAACCGAAGGATCAAATATTCCTCCGCTTACACCTGCGCCACTATAGAAACCATTGGTTTCACCATCCGTGCTTCCCGCAGGAATCCCTCCGGTAAGCGCAATTGGAGTCCAATCCACACAAAAATCAGCGTAAGGATTCGTAATCTCAGGACAACGTGTATCAAACTCGGTAGGTCCTTCAATTAGACTCGTTCCAAATTCAGGATCATTACATTCAGTATATACGTATACATCATATTGCAATGCTGCATGCAATCCAGAAATAGAATACATATGTCCATTTACCATGGCCGTCGTACCTGTTCCAGGGACAAAGCCTCTTGGTCCCCATTCAACAATGTAATTTGCACTATCTCCAGACCAACTAACATCAGCAGTGAAGAAATCAATATTGTCAACCATAACCAAATACGGTGCAGGACAAGAGGTTTCTTCTAATGTAATGTCATCAATATAAAGTGCAAATTCATCCGCATTAGATACTCCATGGAAGCCAAAGCTATACACACCTTCTTCAGTAGATCGGATGGTTGCGCGAACTTCAGTGTATTTGTTATTAGTCAAATTAGATTCACTCCAAATCACTTCATAATTATCCGAACTATGACCAGGGCCAAATCCAAGTTCCATAGCCTCTACAAAGAATTCTGAACGAGTTCTGTACTTAAAGACTACATCATATGAGCGATAGAATCCCATTGGAACAATAGGAGCAAGAATCCAATCATCCATCGCTTGATTTTCATTCCACTCAATTGACATATTCTTGTCTCCCTCAGTTGATAAAGACTGACGGTCAAGAATACTCCAAGTCAAATCATCATTGTTATTGTCTTCGAGCAACCACCCACATGGAATACTTCCATCAGAAGATTCGAAACCTTCTTCCCATGGGAAGTTCTCAATAGCAACAGGAGGACAATCGCCTGTTTCAAAAGCTACAGGTCCAATCCATCCGCTAGTAAACCCTGTAGTCGCTGTACAATTATCACGAACATAAAGTTCGTACTCCGTGCTTGCAGTAAGTCCCATAAGACGATATGGGTTTTCATTCACAGTCATAGGCGTTGCAGCATCTGGATCAAAGTCCGGAGCACCATACACGATGTCCCATTGATTCGATCCGCCTGTGTTCCAACTTATCCTTGCTTGAGTGTCAAATACACTATCCACTTCTAAGGCGCTTGGTACATCACAAGGAGGAACGTCTTCGAAGGTTATCTCAAGATTGAATGATCCTGGTTCTATTACTTGATAATAAACACCACATTCATTTTCAAAGTTAGTACCCCAAGTTCTCCATGTATGGAATTCAACATCTACCAATCCTGTGGCCGTATTAGCCACATCTACAGAACGATTATATGAGAATGTACCGACTGCTCCACTACCTGAAGCTAGGCTAGACTCGGATACTCCAAGTCCAGGAAACACAAGAAAAGATCTCTGCTCTGACATGTAGGCATTATTTCTCGCCACCATATCATAACTCACATCAATTCCAGAAATCCTCTTGCCCATAGGAATTTCGAACTGCAAATTCAATGGACAATCACTTCTTGAAGACGTGCTAGGAGAGCCGTAATCCGTTCCAATTTGCCCTTGATTCACATAACAAAGTGAATTCAAAGCACATGTAGTTGCTGAAAATGGCCCAAGAGTATCACTTGAGAATCCGGCATCACAATGTTCTACTAAGTAAAAATCGTATGATGTAACTGAGGTTAAACCAGCGACAGTAGCCAATGTTGTTGAAGTAGAAATAACAGTCCCTGCTGATTCTGGATCAAATCCAGTGGAATCCCAAATAACATCCCAGCTTTGTCCAAACTGACCAGAAGTCCAAGATAAATATATAGCCTCTTCACTTGTATAGCGCATTCCGAAAGCAGATGGAGCAGGACAATTTTCAGGTGTAGTAACCGAAAATGGACCAAATAAATTACTTACATCTCCACCAGAACACTCTTCCCAAACATACACTTCATAGTTACCTTCAGACATTAGACCTGGAATGGTAACAGATGTCAAAGAACTGCTGTACAATGTTCCACTTCCCGGTCCATCTCCAGCAGATGTAGCCTCGACCCAAATTAATTCTTGTGTTCCTGAAGGCACCCAAGAGACATCAATAGAATTTAGTAATACATTCGAGATAGCAATATCAGTTGGATCTCCACATGTTTGCAAGGTAGACTGTGTAAGCATTAGCCAAAGTCCATTGTAACCATTGGAACAACGTTCACGCAAATAAATGTCATAAGAAACGTTCTGAGTTAAACCAGTGGCAACAACATTGTCGTCTGTTGTCGTAATGGAGAACACCGATTGGTTCAAGTCCAGTCCAAACCCAGTTGGTCCAACGTGAACTTCCCATTCAGCGCCCAAATCACCTTTTACCCAAGCAAGATTTATACTTGTACCATCGAAGTCTTGAACAGCAAATTCCGTTAGACCCAAACAAGCGTTTCCAGTGGTTATGGAAATTGGAAAAGACCAACAAGATGTAGTTCCAGAATTATTTGATCTAACCACGACTTCATAATCCGTATCTGGCTGAAGAGCCAATGTCATATTATTTGAATTCGTGTTCATTAAAGTTCCACTCCCAGACCCTAAGCTTGTCTCATAAAACAATACATCGGTAGAAGATCCAGTAGGCGACCACCATATATCAGCTGATAATGCATTGATATTGTAGGCCCCAAGATCTAATGGAGGTGCTTCATAGTTTCCAAAATTAAAAGTTGCCGACTCTACAGTATCATTAGGGAAGGTACTCTCAACAAAAACCTCACATAAATCAGAAACTCTATAAGCGTAGGCCGGATCAGTAGTCCATCCGTCGCCATAGGAATCATAGGCATAAAAGGTATATTCATCACCAGCTCCGGTTACTGTAACATAGAAAGTTCCCATTCCTGAAGAACCAGATCCACTCGCTACTATATTCCCATCTTTATCTTCCAACTCCCAACTTCTTTCAATTACGAATCCCCCCCCTGGGTTGGTCTCTATTTTTATCATGTTATTTGCAACAGTAGCAGGTAAAGTTGAAAAAGTAAATGGCCCTTCCCAATCGCTATATCCATTTCCTGATACCAAACAATTCGAACGAATGTAAAAATCATACTCGGTATCCACTGTCAGACCAGTTATCTGTTGTTCTTGAGCTACTAAACCCGGGTATGTAACCGTAATTGGCCCTGCTGAGCCAGCTGAAAGTCGGCCAATATCCCAGGATGCAGATGTAGTTGCTGCGTCGGACCAAGCAAACTGCATGGTCGTAGAACTTCTGGACAACATATTGATAGTAGCAGGAGGAAAGCAAGACGGTGCCTCACGCAGTGTTATTTCATCAATCGCTAGATCTGATTCATAAGCACCGCCAGTCACGCCAATTATTCGGACAACTACTCTATCTTCTCCTCCATAGCCTAGGAGATGTAACGAGGCCTCGTGCCATTGATTTCCTTGATTTCCTGAAAGTGAAAAAACATTGGTCCAGGTCGGATTTGTTTTACTCCACACCTCAATCTCCATTGAGCCTTGACTAGTTCCCCACATGTGGTAAAACCAGTTTAGCTCAGGAAGTGAAATAGAGCTAAAGTCTATAGTATCACTTTCAAGTATATATGTTCTAAAAAGACAACTGGAAGCCTCTACGACTACGTAATTCCCGCCACCACTTATATCATCAGAAGGTCCGGTTCCACCTGAGCCAAATGACCCGCTTCCAGCTCTCCAATCGTCAGCTATACTGGAAACATTTCTCCATTTACCTTCCAGAGTCCATGCAGTACCACAAATACTATTTGTGGTCGTCGCCTCATTATCAAAATCTTCTAAATCAGGAAACTGATTTATTATATTAATAGTCTGAGCCTCTACAGGTCCGACAGTGCTGGCGGATTCGCCAGGGCATTCTTCTGTAACATAAAACTCATAAACAGTTCCTCCATCCAGGCCAGAAACGACATAAGGACTAGAAGAGGCTGTTAGCTCTGTTCCATCTCCGGGATTGAATCCTATTTCTCCGTACTCTATTGTCCAAGAAGTAGAATTTGCTCCACCCTCTGTCCAATCTAATTTCACGCTTGATGTAGTTGGTTCTAATGCAACTAAATCACTTACTGGAAAACAATTTGGCACCTCACCAATAAGAATCTCATCTAAGGCCATGTCACTTCTAAAAGAAGACGTGGTAAGACCAACAAATCGAAAAGACACTTCTTCACCTGCAAAGTTGGACAAATTTAACTGACCGGAGTTTTTCCATTCATTGCCTTGATCTCCACTTTTAGACCAAATTTCCATCCAGTCTATTGAAGCGGATCGTACGAGCAAAGTCAAATCCCCCATGCTGGCACCATACATATGATAATAGAAACTAATTCCAGGATTTGCCAATCCACTTAGATCAATACACGCACTGTTTAATGATGCAAAGCTGTTGTAGCAACTTGAGGTTTCGATAAATAGATATCTTCCTGATCCACTCACATCTGATGACGGCCCGGTGCTACCCGAACCCGTACTTCCACTATGAACAGTCCAATCTTTACTGTCAATACCACCTATCTGATTTTCCCAAACTAGGTCACCTATGGTGAAATCACCATCAGTACATGCAGGAGAAGTACCTGTATTGCTTAAATCATCGAAATCGGAAAATTGCCCACCTGTTAGATTAGCTGAACATATGAATTCTTCCAAAGTTGAAAATTGCATTGGTCCAGCCCACGGGCTACTTGAACCACCAATGTTTGCACAATCACCTCTAACATAAACATTATAAGACGTCAATTCACTTAAACCACTCATTGTATAAGCCTTAGAAGTTAATCCACTAACAAGAGTACCACCTACACCACTATAGTTAGGAGTATATGTAAAGGTTTCGATAGGCATTGGAAAATCTGCCGTCGCATTGGTCTGTGGAATCGTATTAGGTGAATTAAATGCATCTTTTTGAACCGTCCAATCAGACACGTCAAAAACACCGCCATTCTGATAGGTGTTTGGGTTTCTATATGCCCAACCATCGTCGTATTCCCAAGCCATTCCGGTTCCATCAGCATCCGGATTACCAAAGCAATCTATAACCTTTCCATTGTACCACAAATCGTAATTATCATCACCGTTCCCTGATACAAGAGTCGTATACTGGTCGGCATGAAAGCCAAAGAAGTTGACCCAAGACGCAAAAGCTGGAGATGTACCCGTTGCACTTCCATATGCGATATAATAGTATTGGCCCGCAGAAAGACTTCCGGCACTTAGAGCGAACTCCTGAGCAAATCTACCTTCCCCATTGAAATTTATTCCAATGCCATATTCAGTCAAATCAGGAACATCGTTCAAAGCATATAGAACAATTCCTTTTGGATATCCTGTAGAAGAGGTATAATCAGGTGGATAGAAGTAGGTAGCATCAATAACTCCAACCATTATTAAGTCTCCTAATTTCGCTTCAACCCCAGGAGGAAATTCCCCTTCTTCTCCATACCACAAATCCCACACCGTTGCTACTTGAGCATCCCAAGAAACATCGGCAATTGTAACTCCAATATTGGAAGCAGTCAGATCCGAAGGGATATCGCAGTCAAGAGTAGTAAAAGACAAAATTGCCACCGTCGAAGATGAGCCTGAACAGTTTGATGTAAGTGATAAACCATATGTGGTAGCAGCCTCCAAACCAGTTAGATTGTAAGGTGAGCTAACACCGTTTACAACTCCTGAAGTAGATACTCCATCAGACCATGCAAGGTCTACTGATTGTCCATTGTCATTAAAATGGATAACTGCTGAACCAATATTTATTCCATCAATCAATGCTTCAAATGGAGGTGCACATATGTCAGATCCCACTTGTACAAGGTCAATTGCCATATCAGAAGTACTTCCACCTAGTTCCCCTACGAATCTAAATCGAACCGTTTGGGTGATATAGTTAGCTAGATCAACAGAAGCGTAATTCCAAGCATTACCTTGATTATCGCGGTGAGCCCAAATATTTATCCAATTTCCCGATCCAGAAGGGGACTCGACTTCCAAGTCAAGAATTCCCATTTCGGAACCATATAAATGGAAAAAGAAACTGAGTTCAAAATCAGCTCCAATTACATAGTCATCTGAAATAAGTACAGCTTGAGCTCCTGCAATACCATCGGCAGAATTCAAAAAAACAAAACCTCCGGAAGTAACATCTCCGAGGGCATCGGTACTAGGTCCTGTGGACGAATTCGGGGTAGACAAACCTTGAGACCAATCAAAATCATCGTTGGCGTCATTGGTCCAACATCCCAATCCAGAATTAAAATCTTCAACCGGCAAACATTGTCCCTGTGCCTGTGCAGGGAAAATCATATAGGCTAATGTAAAAATTAGCAACATACCAAGGGTACGCCACTTAGGAGCGTAGTGGTTGCTCATAACGTAGGGTTTAGATTAATACTTTTCAACAACTCATGACAAAACTTCGAAAACCCTTTCGAAGACTGACAAACTTTGGAAAACGACTAGGCATTTCCTAAAGATGCGTGCTAAATTTATAAACAAATTTTGAATTGATGTTAATAAATCTGTGAATAATGTGCGATTTCCTGAACAATCCAACTCCTTCCTTGTATCGTAGGGTCTTCGGATGATTTATGAACCAGGTCTTCTTTTAGAAGGATCGCAAATCATTTAAAATCAAGCTTATTAACAATTTTATAGATGGCGTTGATCAAACGTTTTTAAACATTTTATCTGTGCAAACAAACCTTTTACTATCCTCGCACGTATACCTTCTCGCACGTATACCTTTTAGAACGCCAACAACTCATCTACAACAGCGTCCAGGCGATTCTTCGCTAAGAAGTCGGCCTCCAGCGCCGCAGCAAAAGGAACCGGACTATCCAGGCTCGACACACGTCGTACAGGTGCGTCCAAGAATTCAAAGCAATGCCCCGAAATCCAAGAAGCGATATCGGCGCCAATTCCTCCTGTATGGGTGTCTTCCTGCAAGACGATTACTTTTCCAGTTCGTAGTACCGATTCTCGTATTCCTTCATAATCCAATGGAACGAGGGTTCTTATATCAATCACCTCTATTCTTCCTTCATGCTTCTGAGCTACTTTCTTTGCCCAGTGCACACCCATTCCGTAGGTAACGACACTCAACTCATCCCCCTCTTCGACTACAGTAGCCTCTCCAAAGGGCAAACTATAGTAGCCATCCGGCACCTCATCGTATACGCTTCGGTACAAGGCTTTGTGCTCAAAGAACATGACCGGATTCGGACCTTCAATGGCCCTGGTCAACAGTCCTTTGGCATCGGCCGGACTCGATGGATACACCACTTTTAATCCCGGCACATGACTAAACCATGCCTCATTGCTCTGGGAATGAAAAGGTCCAGCCCCCACACCGGCCCCCGTTGGCATTCGAACAACAACATCCGCATTCTGTCCCCAACGGTAATGAAGCTTAGCCATATTATTTACGATCTGATTAAATCCGGAACTCACAAAATCGGCAAACTGCATTTCTACCACGGCCTTCATTCCAGCTATGGACATTCCTAAACCTGCCCCCAATATGGCCGACTCACACAATGGGGTATTGCGTACACGATCGGCACCAAATTCTTCCAGAAAGCCCTCTGTCACTTTAAAGACGCCACCGTAATCCGCCACATCCTGACCCATAATCACCAAATCAGGATACTTGCGCATCGATTCTCTCAGGCCTTCACTCACGGCATCAACCACACGGATGCGTCGGTTCTCCCCAGAGGCAGGTGTTAGCTCCACCGTATTTTCCGCATACACATCCTTCAACTCCAATTCAGTACTGCTTTCAATCTCAGGCTCAGCAAAGGCAATTTTCAATGCCGTATCAATGGCTTCAATATTTCCTTTGCGAATCCCAACATCAACTTCTTCATCCAGTAAACCTTGAGTCTTTAAATACTCGCGGTAATTCTCAACCGGATCTTTCTTTCCCCATATGTCAAACAACTCCTGAGGTACATACTTAGTTCCAGAAGCTTCCTCATGACCTCGCATTCGAAAGGTCATGCACTCCAGTAATACAGGTCTCGGATTCTCGCGCATTGATTGAGCAAGATCACTGACTGTATTATATACTTCCAAAATATTATTACCATCAATGGTATAGGCCTCCATTCCATAGCCCTTGCCCCGATCGGCCAATTGATCGCAATTATACTGCTCTCGTACAGGGGTGGATAGGCCATAACCATTGTTTTCAATCACAAACAAGACCGGCAAATCCCATACAGAGGCTACATTAAGCGCCTCATGAAAATCGCCTTGACTGGTTCCTCCATCGCCAGTGAACACCGCGCTAATCTTTTTTTCATTCCTTATTTTATGCGAAAGGGCCACCCCATCGGCCAAAGCCAATTGCGACCCCAAGTGACTTATCATTCCAACGATATGATGCTCTGGCGATCCGAAGTGAAAGCTTCGATCTCTTCCTTTGGTGAATCCCAAAGCCTTCCCCTGAAACTGCGCAAACAGTCGTTCCAAAGGAATATTCCTTCCAGTAAAGACTCCCAAATTCCGATGCATCGGAAAGATCCATTCGTCCTCCTCCAGGGCTGCGGTAAGCCCCACAGATATGGCCTCCTGACCAATACCGGCAAACCATTTTGAAATCTTTCCCTGCCTGAGCAGAATGAGCATTTTTTCCTCAATTATTCTGGGCAACTCGATCTTACGGTAAAGATCCATTAACTGAGCATCACTGAGTCCGTTGCGACTGTAATTCATTGGGTCAAATTATGGCGAGTAAATGTAGATATTTGTATTCTCCTCACAAACCGAAATTGATGGTAAAGAAAAAGAAGAAAATCCGCTTTAAATCCGATGCATCGGGCTATGTGTTTTCAACCAATCCGGACTTTGTTCCTCCAGTAGTAAACGAAGATGAGGAAGCCGTAGATGCTAAGGGAGCCACCCTATATCTATGGCTCGAAAAAAACGGCCGAGGCGGCAAAACGGTAACTATAGTCCGTGGTTTCCAAGGAAATGATCTTGAATTGAAGTTTCTAGGAAGTCAAATGAAGTCCGCCATGAGCACCGGAGGATCTGTCAAAGAAGGAGAAATCATCCTACAAGGAGATGTCCACGACAAACTAGGCAAATGGCTGAACAAAGAGGGATATAGTTTCAAAAAAGCAGGAGGCTGATTAAAGAGTTAAAAAGCCTTTATCTATTGAGCACTTCCTTATCTATGGCTTCCCGGTATACCTTTAAATACATGGGTACAATAATCGACTTATCGAATTCTTTGGCTCTAGTATAGGCTTGTTCCTTAAAGCGTTGATGCTCATCATCATCTTTAAGAAGACGGATTCCATACTTTGCCATGCTTTCCCAATCACCGACTTGACAAGTAAAACCGCTTTGTTCGTGGATGTTTACTTCTGGTAATCCGCCCGTATTGGAAGAAATCACGGGTATTTTGCAAGCCATGGCTTCCAATGCAGCCAATCCAAAACTTTCCGTTTCGGATGGAAGCAAGAAAAGATCGGAAGCCGCTAATAGATTGGTTACCTCTTTCGTCTTTCCTAAGAAAAACACCCTGGAACCAATCCCAAGATCCCGAACCATCTGCTCAGCCCTGTCCCTTTCAGGACCATCGCCCACCATTAGCAATTTGGAGTCTACTTCCTTTTGAATCCGGTTAAATGCCTGGATCACATCCAAGATTCGTTTAACGGGACGGAAATTCGAAACATGAATGATCAAACGCTCACCATTCGGAGAGAATCGATTCTTAATTTCCTTTCCATTCAATTTATAGAAATCGAAATCAATGAAATTGGGTATCACACGGATATCCTTTTTCACATTGAAGTATTTGTAGGTGTCCTCTTTCAAACTCTCAGAAACCGCAGTTACTGCATCGCTATGATTGATACTAAAACTAACAGCGGGAGTATAACTGGGGTTCCTTCCAACTAAGGTGATATCCGTACCGTGCAAAGTGGTTACAAATGGAATGTGTATGCCCTCATCGGCCAACATCTTTTTGGACATATAGGCTGCATAAGCATGGGGAATGGCATAATGCACATGCAGTAAATCCAGCTTTTCATTTCGCACCACATCCACCAATTTGCTCGAAAGCGCTAAGGCATAAGGTTGATAATCAAACAGTGGATAATCGCTAACATTCACTTCATGATAGTGAACGTTTTCTTCAAAAAGATTTAAGCGAACCGGTTCTTTATAGGTAATGAAATGAACTTCATGTCCCATATCGGCGAGTGCCTTTCCTAATTCTGTGGCTACGACACCACTCCCTCCAAAGGTGGGATACAGGACAATTCCAATATTCATAGTCTACTCTTTCAGCTCTCCTTGAACGTATTTCTCGCGTTTAAGTTCATTCCCTTCCTCGTCATAGTATATCCATTCACCCGTTTTCAGACCTTTTTTGTTCTGACCCTCTACCTTAATAAGTCCGGAGGGATAGAATTCTTTATACGAACCTTCGTACTCATTGTCCTCAAATTGAGCAATGGTTTTAATCCCTCCTTCTTTGAAATAAACGATCATTTGACCATTAATCACTCCATTGCTGTAGTCGTACTCCAGACTAGGCTCACCATTGGTATGGTACCAAATTCCTTTTCCTTCTCGAACACCATTCACGTAATTGATCTCTTCTTGAATTCGCCCACTTTCATAGTACTTCTGATCCAAGCCATTGATTACACCATTTACATAGGTCACTTTGCGATCGAAGCGACCGGTACGGTGCAAATAGATTTGAGCCCCGTCCAAAACATCATTGAGGTAAGTCTCTTGAACACGGGTTGAGCCATTTCCGTCTATTTCCAATGATAGCCCATTGCGTTTTCCATTATCGTATTCTTCCATTTTCCATATTACCCCGTTGGAATGATAAGACTTCCACATTCCCGTTTTAACATCGTCCACATAAACACCCTCGGTTTCCAATTGACCATCCGGATATTGGGTCGTCCAAGGTCCTTGCTTACGTCCGTTCTCATCGGTTTTATTTTGTGCAAGTACAGAACAAAGGGTCAATACGGCAATAAGGAGAAAGCTCGCTAGTTTCATTGAATGATTGAATTGTGGATGACTTCTTGAATATCCGTTCGAACATTCATACTGATCAATTTCTTATTATCGGCACTGGGATGCACACAATTTGAAAGGAAGATGTACACGATCTCCTCTTCGGGATCAACCCAGGCCAATGTGCCCGTAAAACCACTATGGCCAAAGCTCAAGAGTGATACGCAGTCGCAGGTCGGACCTCCCCTTCCATCAATGGTGGGCTTGTCAAATCCAGCTCCTCTTCTATTGTCTTCTTTACAGAATTGACATTTGGTGAATTCGTCTATGGTCTCTTTCTCAAAGTATTGCACCCCTCCATAGCTTCCTCCTTGCAAAAGCATTTGCATGTACTTGGCCAAGTCATTTGCAGATGAAAAAAGGCCGGCATGACCTCCTACTCCGCCCATCATTGCGGCTCCTGGATCATGAACGTGGCCATGTACCAGTTTCCTTCTGAAAATGGGATCATGTTCCGTTGGAACAATTCTGTGTTCCTCAAATCGACTTCGTGGATGATACCCACTTGTGCTTGCCCCTAAAGGTCCATAGTATCGATCCTGAACATACCGACTAAGCGAAGCCCCGAAATGATTTTCCACAATTCGTTGCAGGAAATAATAGCCCAAGTCCGAATACTTATATCCTTCCCGGCTTAAGAGCCCCGATTCTAAGATTTGATTAAAAATGGAATCTGGCCAATCCGATCTCATATACAGTTCATTGCATACCTCGTAGCCAAAAGCTTCACTGAAATTCGAATTGTAGTAATCAGGACTTGGTCCACCTTCATCGGCAAGGGTTTCCTTATAAAAAGGAATCCAAGGAGTCAGACGAGATTGATGCGCCAAGATTTCTCTAATCACCAGCCTTTCTTTATTAGAACCTTTCACTTCTGGTAGATATTTCACCAATGGATCATCAAGATTTAAGGCTTCGGTTTCCCACATCTCCATGACACCCGGTAGGGTTGCCGCTATTTTTGTGATGGATGCCAGGTCATAGAGATCATCGTCCTGAACCATTCTCTTTTGTTCGTAGGTATGATAACCGTAGGATTTATTGAATACCACTTTTCCTTTTCTCGCCACTAACACTTGACAACCGGGTGTAGCGTTGGCATCCATGGCCGATTCTACAATTTCATCAATAGCATTCAATGAGGAAGATCGCAGTCCAACTTCCTCCGGGATCCCGTACTGCAATCGACCCATATTGCTATAGCTCAATCCAAAGCCACACGGATATCCTTCTCCAATACCTACGGGTAATTTGCCTTTTGCATCCAGTGCACCGAATAAAACTTGTGCTGCGGCCGACTGTGCTTCAGTGCTGTTTTGATAACACATGACCAATGCTTCGGAATCCAAGGTCTCTGGAAACTTCAGCAGTGAATACGGATTGGCGAATACGCAAAGAACAACTTCATTCTGTGCGTCTATTTGGGAAATGAAAGTCTTTGAAGGTTCGGAGATCTCATAGCTTTTCCAAGGGCTGCTATTCAATTTATGAATGCTCGTTACCACCAAATCAAAATCTTTAAGTTCGAGTAGAACCTCCTCCTTACGTTCACTACTCCACTTCGGGTCAAAGCTGTAGGATGCACATTCTGTATACCTGCCCATGGACTTCTTAAATTCAAAGGGAACATCTTCCTCAAAACTGACGATGGCAATCCTCTTGTCCTCTAAATCCGTAATGGGTAAAATTTGGTTTTCGTTTCGCACAACCGTTATCGCCTCTTCAAACAGTTGCTTTCGAACTATTTTCGAAGAAACAGGATCAAGCTCGAGTTCTAGGTCATTGACATCCAGAGGACGATAATCCGCAAGACCAGTTAAATACTTAGTGATCAGGATTTTTTTACAACTACGGTCGATTTGCGCCACTTCAATTCGACCCTTATCTATGGCCTTCATAATGGCCTCGATGGCTACAGGAACGTTAGCCGGCAACAGCAACATATCATTTCCTGCTAGGATGGCCTGCACTTCTAATTCACCGTCAGGATATTGTTCTTTGGCCCCGGCCATATTCAATCCATCGGTGATGATTAAACCCTCAAAACCATATTCCTCCTGCAACAATTCAGTAACGACTTTTCTAGACAGTGAAGTCGGTTGATCTTTTTTCTTTTCCAATGCCGGAACACGAAGATGGGCGCACATTATACTGCCGATTCCCTCCTCAATTAGAGCTCTAAACGGCAGTAATTCTATGCTATCCAATTGCTCTCTATCGGATAATACACTTGGTAATGTCTTATGCGAATCTTGATCGGTATCTCCATGTCCAGGAAAGTGCTTGGCACAGGCCATAACACCATGATCCTGCATACCCTTCATATACATGCTTCCTTTCTTGGCCACCAAATCAGGATCCTCACCAAAGGAGCGTGAATTAATAATGGGATTCTTAGGATTGGAATTTACATCGACTACAGGTGCGAAATTGATTTGAATGCCCAGCGTTTTGCACTGCCTAGCCACTTCGGCTCCCATCCAATAAATCAGGCTATCATCCTGAACTGCTCCTTGTGTCATCATCCATGGGAATGCCGGAAAACTATCGATGCGCATATTTACGCCCCACTCACCGTCAATGGAAAACAGCACGGGAACTTTGGAAATGGCCTGAACTTCATTATTGATTCGTATGAGTTCAGAAGGATAACCTTTTTTGAACATCAGTCCTCCAATACCATATTTCGCTATTTGACGAACAATTTCCTTACGATAGGCTTCGTCTTTGTTGGTGGCTGCTTCAATGGTTATAAGCTGAGCGATTTTTTCTTCCAGGCTGAGTTGGCTCAGAATATTGTCGGCCCACGCATTGGCCGCTTCATCTTTAAAATCAATAGGATGAACTTCATCGTCTTGTTGAGAGGATGTGGAATTCATCCAACTGAAAGCCGATGCAATCAGGAGAATAAAAGTGCCAAAAATGGACATTCGAAACATGCGATCAATGATACTAAAGCTAGTTCAACCCTCCAAAGTTTTTGCCAAAAGAGAAAACTCTATTTCTCAACGTAGAAATTTTAACTTTGGCACAAATTTTAGAAAATGAAGAAGTTTTCAGCCTTAGTCGCTACTGCATTGATGTTTGTTGCTTGTCAGGAGCAGAATACAAGCTCAGATTTTAATACCACCATAACCGCAAGTATTGACGGAATAGAAGATTCCACGCAAATTTATTTGTTCGGTTATGTGGATGAGAAAATGGACAAGCTTGACTCACTTTATACGGTGGACGGACAGTTCAGCTTTTCATTTGATTTGAATGCAGCGGAAGTAGTTCGTGTGAAGATTGGAACAGCACGCTCTTTTGAAGTCTTTGCCGAAGCTGGTGATTTGAACCTGAACGGTCATGTTGATAGCTTATCTGAAATAGAAATTTCAGGAAGCAGTAGTCATAATCTGTTCATGGAATTCCAGGATACCTATGAAGGATTCAACAACCAAATGCGCGATTTGTATCCACAGTATACCATTGCTGAGGAAGCTGGAGATACCATTGAGATGGACAGAATTGACAGTACGTATGAAGCTATTTACGAAGGACAAAACACCTATTTGATGAATTTCATCAAGTCGAACGGAGACAGTCCAGTTGGAGCCTATTTGGCCTACCGATATTTGTACAACACTCCTCTTGATGAGTTAAAAGAAATTTACGCTTCCTATACGGAGGAAGTTAAAGACGGCGATTATGGAACAATGATGGCCAACCGTATTGGCATTCTATCGAAGGTTGCAATTGGTAAGCCTGCTGTGAACATTGCTCTAGAAGATCCTGAAGGAAACATTAAGAGCATTGAAGATTTCAAGGGTTCCTATTTGCTTGTCGATTTCTGGGCCAGCTGGTGCGGACCTTGTAGAGCGGAAAACCCCAATGTAGTTCGTATGTACAATGAGTACCACGACAAAGGATTTGACATTCTAGGCGTTTCATTCGACCAAGACCGTGATCGCTGGTTGGGAGCTATCGAAGATGACTCCCTTACGTGGACGCATATTTCTGATCTAAAAGGTTGGGATTGCGCTGGAGGAAAACTATATGGCGTTCGATCGATCCCTCATACGGTCTTGATCGATCCTGATGGAGTAATCATTGCTAAAGATTTAAGAGGCGAAGAATTGGAAGCAAAGCTCGCAGAATTTCTTACAGAAATATAATCCCTCAGGAAACCTACTTTAAATATTTGTGCAAGATTTTCTGAAGGTCAATGGCCCGAAAAGGCTTGGTTAGGTATTCATGAATTCCGACTTCTTTAACATCTTCCTTCATTTGAGGGTTGGCATTGGCTGTCAATGCAACAATAGGGACTTCACCGCCTTTTAATCCCCGTATTTTCGAAGAAGCCTCGAGACCATCCATTTCGGGCATTTGAAGATCCATAAGTATCATATCATAATTAGCCGTCTCAAAACACTTGAGCGCCTCCAATCCGTTGTTGGCTATATCAACTTCTAAATCATGCCTCATGAGAAATCCTGTGGCCACTTTCTGGTTAAGAATGTTGTCTTCAACAACCAATACACGTTTCCCATGATACGATTGAATATTGCTCCAGGTCATTCCTGGGCTTGGACCTTTGGTAGCAATCTTTCGAAGTGCGATCCGAAAAACAAAGGTGGATCCTTTATCCTTTTCGCTCATTACTTTGATATCTCCTTCCATGAGGTCAGACAAACGCCGAACAATGGACAGACCCAATCCAGTACCTCCATACTTTCGAGATGTGCTGCTGTCTTCCTGAATGAATCGATCGAATATTTCCGGTATTTTCTTCTGTGCGATTCCTATTCCCGTATCCGTTACACTAAATTTTAGAGCGATGACTTTGTCATCTTCACTGAGTTTATCAAGTACAATTTTAATCCCTCCTTTAGAAGTGAATTTGATGGCATTGGAAACCAAATTCGATAGCACCTGATGAATACGCACTTCATCTCCCAGCACAGAAAAAGGCATGTGGTCACGTATCTTTGCCTCGAAGTAAAGGCCTTTGGCCTCGGCTTCAGCGCGATAAGCTTTCTCAACTGATCGAACCAAATCTTCGAGCGTAAACTCCACTTCATCCAGCTCCAATCGACCTGATTCTATTTTGGTGAAATCCAGTATATCATTAATGAGTTGCAAAAGGTGGTCGGCGGAGACTTTGGAAACCTCTAACATGTCCATCTGCTCCTCTGATAGTTCAGAGTTTCTAAGGAGGTCGTTCATTCCAATAATGGCATTTAAAGGCGTTCGAATCTCATGACTCATTGTAGCCAGGAAATCCTCTTTGGCTCTAGAAGCTCGCAATGCCTTCTCTCTCGATTCGATAAGCTCTTCAACTACATAACGTCTGTAAATGGTATTGCTTAAGAGCCTTGATATAATATCAAAATAATCAAGCTGCTCCTCTTTCCATTCCAAAGAGGTATCAACCAAGTCGAATCCTAGAAATCCATAGAAACGGTCCTTGACCATCAAAGGTGTCAAGCACGTACAGTGGATGTCTTGATCGTTGACTATGTTTTGGATTCCCGGCGGCAAATCCGCATTTCCGTCGACCGTGAAATTTCGGTAAAAACGATGTTCCGATCGCAGCAGATTCTCCAACATCTGGAAATCCAGCCGACTAACCACACGATCTTTTTCTTGGTAATCGGGCGTATGCCCATCCACCCAGCTGTTAGCCAAAGAATAGGCTTCGTTCTTTTCCGTGGACGTATAAATAAATGCCCGGTTTGCTCCAGTTGTTTTACACACAAAGTCCAAGGCCGAATCTATAATTTCATCCACCTGATCTACCTCGGAAAGCAGTATATCGTTACTCAATTTGGAGGTGAATTTGATAAACTGTAATCGATTTCTGAGTACGTCCTCTTGATTCTTCCGATCGGTTACATCACGAGCAACACAAATGACCTCATCGGGTCCGGATTTATTTATCAAGGTTTCAAAGTATCGATCGCCATTCTTCACCTTCAGCATATAACTGATGGTTTGCACTTCCGCTGATTGAATGGCCAATTCCAATTTCTCCATGAATTCTTCAGAAATATTCTCAGGTAGAACCTCGGTGATATTTCTTCCTATAAGGGAATTGGGTAATATCCTTTGACCATCTTTGACCACAGACAAGCCTTCCTCAACAGCTCCTTTGTAATCCAAATAATATCCTTCAGCATCAATTCTAAAGATGAAATCAGGCACCGCACTAATCAGTGCTCGATTCCTGGATTCGGTTATAAAAATCTTGCTTTCAGACTCCTTTTGAACCGTTATATCTTCAAAGGTATTGAGGACCTGACTCACATGATTGTCCTCTTCACGCTTAAAAACCGAAGTAATCTTACGAATCCATCGCCAGGCATCATCCACATCACGAACGCGATAGATGAGTTGTTTTTTTTCAAGAGGCCCTAAGGATTGTACTTCTTCATAATACTTATCGATCTCCCGTATGTAGTCCTCGTGAAACATGCGCCGACGAGCACCTTCTGGATTTTGTTTCGCCTTTTCCAAATACTCCTCGCCATAACCGAGCATTTCAAACATACTCCGTGACTGATAGATGTTCAGTTTGCGACCCAAATCATAAATGGTCATGATTACTGGGCTTGTACTCGCAATTTCACGAAGGATATCCGTCGTTGGATCCTGTTTGATGTGATCTTGGTATAACTCTTCCACATCCAGAGCTACGGATAAATTGTATTTATATCCTGTGGCGTCAGAGAAGATGTGCGGAAAAGACAGGACCTTTTGATGTTCTCCGGACTTGGTCGTGACCGGCCATATAGACGGTGTCGTCCTACCTTCAGACAAATCTGCTTTATATGACTCCATGGCCAAACCATGCAGATCCTCCTCCATCAGAACTTTAAACGACTTCCCGACCAGGTCTTCACGATCAAATCCCAGTTTCTCTTTCAAACGATTGTTGAAGTACTGGATGGTCCCCTCCTCGTCCAATAGACAAAATGTCAGCTCTGAGCGACCAAAAAATTCGTCCACTACTCGAGCGGGAAAATTAAATAAGCTTAAACTCTCCGATTGACTGGCCACACTTCTTTTGACGCGTGTCCAAAGGTTCTGCCAACGCCAAGATCTTTTATCTAAGCTGAGCTCAACATGTTCAATCCCCAATTGAGCATATTTGGCGGCCGCCTCTTCTTCTTCAACGATTAAAACCTTTAGCTGCTTCCCACTATCATTGACAAAGGAATCAGCTAAGATGGCCCCACTTTCCAAACCATAGATCCGCACCTCTACTTCATCGGTATCCTCATTTCCAAGCAACATCCATTCACCCTGTGGCCAATGCTCATCAAGCAATTGAGCGATGGATTCCTTCCACATCTGCTGGGAACCAAGATATTGTACTAGGATGGGTGTCGTTTTCAATGCTTTCGCTTTGGAAAAGTAATTTACAATTTAGTCTTTCATTAAGGCAAGGTTTTTGACGTTTGGAAATAAGGAAAATCTAACAAGGCTTTATACCTTTGAAATTCACAGAAGAATATGCTTCCATCATTTATAAAAACAAATAAGCACCGACGATTTGAATATCAATATCGTCATTACGATCCCGATAAGGAAAGGCACGAAGAACTCAGAAAAAAGTATTCGGGTGAAGAGAAGGATTTCTCGGAATCAAGGGTTCGAGCCGATCTCCGATCACAATGGGAACGCAATAAACGCACTCAGCGTTCAGCTTTACCAACCACACGGCTCATTATCATTATTGCCTTCTTATCGCTCATCTCCTATTTAATTCTTTCATAATTCATGAGTGATGTCATTCGGCTATTGCCAGACAATGTTGCTAATCAAATAGCAGCTGGTGAAGTGATTCAACGGCCTGCTTCGGCGGTAAAGGAGTTAATGGAAAATGCGATTGATGCCAAGGCAAAAAATGTGACCGTTCAATTGAAAGATGCCGGTCGGACCTACATTCGCGTCATAGACGATGGAAAAGGTATGAGTATGGCCGACGCACGTATGTGTTTTGAACGTCATGCCACATCCAAACTCGTCCATCCGGACGACTTATTCAACATTCAAACCATGGGCTTTAGAGGTGAAGCACTGGCAAGTATTGCCGCTGTAGCACAGGTAGAATTGGTTAGCCGTCAAGCGGCTTCCGATTTAGCTCTTCAAGTATCGGTTCATGCCGGTGATTTCAAGGGCGCCGAAGAAATCCAGTCGCCAGAAGGAACTAAGATTACCGTAAGCAACCTTTTCTACAATGTGCCTGCTCGAAGGAATTTCCTTAAGTCAGACAAAATTGAAATGCGTCATATCATTGACGAATTTGAACGAGTCTCGCTCATCCATCCCGAAATAGGTTTTCGATTAATTCACAACGATCAGGAGTTGTTCCGACTGAAAAAATCCAATCCCCGTCAGCGCATCGTAGACGTCTTTGGAAGGAATTACAATGAACGTCTTGTACCTGTTTCTGAGGATGCCAATTTCGTGCGATTGGAAGGCTTTATTGGGAAACCGCAATTCGCTCGAAAATCGAGAGGTGAGCAGTTTTTCTTTGTTAACGATCGCTTCATCCGTTCACCCTATATGCATCGAGCGGTGCTGGATGCTTACGAAGGTTTGCTCCAACATGGGCAACATCCCTCCTATTTCATATCTCTTTATGTAGATCCATCCTTTGTCGATGTAAATATCCATCCGACCAAAACAGAAATAAAATTTGAAGATGAACGCTCAGTATATGCGGTGCTCAAGGCAAGTATAAAGCGCTCATTGGGTCAGTTTAACATTGTTCCTTCCTTAGATTTTGATGTGGATCCCGATATGGTTCCTGACATACCCACTTCAGCCCCAGTAAGGGTGCCAACCATAGAAGTAGATCCTAGCTACAATCCCTTCTCTACAGGAAATTCCAGCCCGGGAAATAAAGGAAATGGCCCTATATCAAAAGGTGGCGACCATCAGTGGGAATCATTGATGAAGGGCATTAAGGAAGAGAAGATTCCGACAGGAAATATAGATATGAACTGGACGGGCAGCAGGACGGAACAGTTTGTTCAGCTGCATGGAAAATACATTCTTTGTGAACTAAATTCTGAGACCTACCTCATCCATCAAGAACGAGCACACGAGCGTATCTTGTTTGAGCATTTTTTGGAATCCGATTCAAATAGCAGCTCGCAACAATTGCTCTTTCATCAAACCCTACATTTCAAAGGTGGAGAAGAAGATCTCCTTCTTGAATATAAAGAGGCCATTGAATCTATGGGCTATGAAATTGAGGGATTTGGCCCAGGAACATTGCTTGTAAAGGCTGTTCCTGCGGGTACTTCCGATTCCGGATTACAAGAACTCTTTGAAGGCCTTTTGGAGCAAGTGAAAGCACATGCCAGCGAACTTTCGAACAAAGCTTCCAACAAATTGGTACTTTACCTTGCGAAACGACTTAGCATAAAGGCAGGTCAGAAATTGGATGTGGAAGAAATGAAGGAATTAATTGATCGTTTATTTTCCTGCGATCAACCCAACTTTACTTCCGAAGGACATAAAATATTGATCAGTTTGGATTTGGAAGAGCTGGATAAAAAATTTGCTAAATGAATTATTATCAACCCGGAAGGTTCAGCGTTCTCCCAGAGGTGATTAAAAACCTCCTGATCATTAATGGTCTTTTTTATTTAGCAACCATCGTACTGCGCAGCTCCTTTGGAGTAGATCTCTACGAATATTTCGCACTATACCTCCCTGGCTCTGAGCTCTTCCGTCCACACCAGTTACTTACGCATATGTTTATGCATGGCTCCTTAGGACATATCTTCTTTAATATGTTCGCCCTCTGGATGTTCGGAAACAGCCTCGAAAACGTGTGGGGACCAAAGCGCTTTTTAGTTTTCTATTTATGCACCGGCCTAGGTGCCGCCTTAATTCACCTTGGAGTGAATTTCTGGGAAGCCAATCATTTGGCCAATGAGTTGATTGGAATGGGTTTCCCAGCTGATCAACGGGAATTTTTACGCCATGGTGATGTTCCTGGAAACCTAGATCCCAATGTGGCCATGAAGACCATGCGTCAGTACTATGAAAAGTTTAACACACCAACAGTAGGTGCTTCAGGGGCGGTTTACGGTATTCTTCTGGCCTTTGGAATGCTATTCCCAAATATGCGCATCTACCTCTATTTCCTTTTTCCCATTAAGGCCAAGTACTTTGTTCTTGGATTGGGATTACTGGAACTGATAAATGGATTGAGTATGGATCCAAGTAGTAATATTGCACACTTTGCCCACTTAGGTGGTATGCTGTTCGGATACATTCTAATTAAATATTGGCAACGAAACCCGATGCGGCGCTACTGATGAGCATCATTGACGACATAAAGGAATCGTACCGAAATGGCGATATGCTTCAACGACTGATCTATGTCAATGTTGGAGTGTTTATAGCCTACTTTATATTGTTTGATATTCTTGGTCGATTTGTTTGGCCCACGGCAGCTCCCGATTGGTTTTATGCCATACTGCGGGCCTTAATGGTTCCGGCTTCTTTATCGAACCTCATCCTTCAGCCCTGGTCGCTTTTCAGCTATATGTTTCTGCATTTTGGATTTCTTCATTTGCTGTTTAATATGGTTTGGCTGTACTTCGGGGGACAAATTTTTAAAGAATATTTAGGGAGCAGGAAATTGCTAAGCACCTATTTACTTGGTGGATTGGCGGGTGCCGTCGCCTATATTGTTGCCTTTAACATCTTTCCCATTTTTCAAGGTCAATTGGCTGAAAGCCGTGCCCTAGGAGCATCCGCTTCTGTGTTGGCCATCGTAGTGGCCGCCTCCACCTATGCCCCAAATCTAAAAGTACGTCTCTTCCTGTTTGGAGAGGTGCGCATGAAACATATCGCTATTGCAGCTGTAGTGCTCGACGTAATTAGTTTATCGGGGACCTCCAATATTGGAGGACATATTGCCCATTTGGGGGGTGCGATTTATGGCTATTTCATGGTTCGAGCCCTTAAATCCGGCAAGGACTATAATGAAGGCTTTGAGCGACTATTGGATCGTTTGGTTTCTGCATTCAAACCCGGAAAGAAAAGTAGAGCTAGAACCGTTTACAGAGGCCCTGTAAAGGAAGCTCCTAAATCCGATGACGGATTCAGACATCAACGGGCTGAACGCCAGAGAAAGATTAATGTGATTTTGGATAAAATCTCGGAAAGTGGATATGATAGTCTTAGCAAAGAGGAAAAGGAGTTTTTATTCAAGGAAGGCAAATAAGTGAAGTCACGAAAGATTGCATCTAAGTTTCTATTTTGGATCAACTGGCTTGCTGGCTTCTTCCTTATGTTATCCATTCTGGCGCCCTTGGTTAAACCATCGTGGTCGGCTTTGATTTCTATGATAGGTCTCGCCTATCCCATCATTCTTTTTTGGGAATTGTTGTGCATTCTGCTATTCCTTCTTTTGCGGTCGAAGCGAGTTTGGGAGCCCCTCGTACTTATCAGCCTTAGCTGGTTTTCTCTTTCAACATTCTATTCCTTTGGTTCAAATGAACGACCAATTCAGGTCGATGGTTTGGTCAAAGTCGCAAGTTGGAATACCCGTTTTTTTGATGCCAGTTATGAGAATGTGAATGAGAACTTAGACCGTGAGAGTTATAAGTTCATTAAAAGCATTCAAGCCGATATCATGGGATTTCAAGAATACCGAAGTCGGAATGAAATTGATTTGGAAAAGGCTTTTCGATATGTGGTGGAGCGTGAGAATCTAGCCTTTGGCTCTAACTTCCCAATAAGTGGCCATGGGTACGTGAAATTTGAACGAGACATCTCCTATGGAGGGAATGCATTTCAATGGATTGATGTAAAAATCAACAATAAGAATTATAGAATTTACAATTGCCATTTGTCCAGTATTCGGCTCAGTCGCTCAGAATTGAATTTGGTTGATAATCCGAGCGATGTCAAAGATCAGGAAGAACTCAAAGGACGAAGCAAGAAGCTCTATAAGTTGCTCAAACAAGGTTTCGTATTCCGTCAAAAGCAACAAGAGGTATTGTTGGAACATATGGCCCAAAGTCCGTTTCCTGTTCTTTTAATTGGTGATGTAAACGACACCCCTTATTCGTATATCAGCAAAGAATTTAGATCCATTTTTAAGGACTCGTGGATGGAATCTGGCAAAGGAATAGGCAAGACCTACATCCATCGATTTCTGCCGTATAAAATCGATTACATCTACCTACCGAGAGATCTACTCTCCTATCGTTCGCAAACGCACAAGCACGACCGCCTAAGCGACCACTACGCTATCAGCAGCCTAGTCGCTTTTGAAGACTAATTCTTTTGCACTCTGCGCAGATCCAATAAGTTCATTGGATTCACCCCAAGACCTGAGATGTTCTTTGGATAAAACCTCAAAACTTGATCATAGTAAAGGGGTACAATCAGGGCCTCTTCCACAACCGTCGAGTCGATAAGCACATACAATGAATCCCGTTTCACTGGATCCGTCTCCGAAAGAGATTGCTCATACCAGCCATCAACTTCAGCACTTCCAAAACGGGTGTAATTTGGACCGTTTGGACTCTTATTCTTTGAATAAAACAAGCCTAAGTAATTTTCAGGGTCTGGATAATCGGCTATCCATGATGCTCTAAAAAATGAAGCCTTTCCTGTGGCCATCATCTGTCGCAAACTACTTGGTGGCAATACTTCCACTTCGATCCGAATACCGATATCAAACAACTCACCTTGCATAAACTCACATAAATCGAGATAGGAAGCATTGGTTTGCAGCTTGATTGTTGGCAGACCCTCTCCATTAGGAAATCCCGCCTTGGCCAAGAGTGCACTCGCCTCTTCCGAATTGTATTCATAGCCGTAATTCGGGAAATTCTCATTCTTAAGTCCAGAAGGCAATATACCTGAAGTGCCGGGCTCGCCAATGCTGTTCCTCAAATACTGAATCATTTTCTCTCGATCGAACCCAAGGTTTATGGCTTGTCGGACCTCCTTAATTTTCAGGGGATGCCCTTCCTCTAGTTCCTCGGCATTTAAGATCCCCAGGTATTCCGTATTCAGGTAAGGAACAGACACCATTTCAATCCGATCGGTATAGTGCTCAGCAAGTGATCCGTCGAATTGCAAAATTTCATCCTTATAGCTCCCGTCCAAACCCGACAAGAAGTCGAGATCGCCTTTTACAAATTCCATAAAAGCCGATTGTTTATCGGGAATAAATCGGATGGCCACTGCTTCCAGATGTGGGAGTCGCTGTCCATCTTCAACTTCAAAATAATGCGGGTTTTTCCTAAAGATTAACTTTTCATTTTCCTCCCAATACTTGAAATAAAATGGCCCCGTTCCAACCGGATGGTTTCTGAAATCATGACCGGGATACTCTATTACTTCATAGGGCACTACTGAGCAATACTTCATACTCAAGAGGGAAAGAAATGGCGTAAAGGCCTTTTTCAAACGAATTTTAAGTTCGAATTCAGAAGGTGCCCAAACCGTATCCATAAAATTTAAAACCCAGGCTCCGGGAGCTGCCGTTGCCGGGTCTCTTAATCGTTCAAGGGAATACACCACATCTTGACCAACGAACTTCCTCCCTCGATGCTTGGAAGAATCTGATTTCTCAGAACCAAAAGCCGGATGAGCATGGAAGTACACATCATCTCTAAGCTGGAATGTATATTCCAAACCCTGATCTGATATTTCCCATGATGTGGCCAATAAAGGCAGAACATTTAATTGATCATCCAATTCAACCAATCCATTGAAAACCTGATTGGTGGCCCAAATTATAGCTTGATTCCGAGCAAATGCGGGGTCTAAGGTTTGGATTCCAGAACTTTCGTTATATCGGAAGACCAAATGTTCATTTTGTCCTTTTCGAAAAGAGCAAGATGTAAGAATCAATAAGGCAAGCAGAAGGGTGCCCAACAAGTGGAATTTCAGCAGGTAATTCGTGTATCTTTGCGCCCTATGCATTCGGAACGAAAAGTAGCTTTTTACACCTTGGGTTGCAAGCTCAATTTTTCTGAAACTTCCGCCATTGGTAGAGATTTAGAAAAGGCTGGCTTTCAGAAGGTGGACTTTGACCAATCGGCAGATCTGTACGTGATTAATACGTGTTCCGTTACCGATCAGGCCGATAAAAAATGCCGCTATATTGTACGTCAGGCACTCAAGAGAAATCCAGATGCGTTTATTGCTGTAATCGGATGCTATGCCCAACTTCAACCCGAGCAAATTGCATCTATGGAAGGTGTAGGCCTAGTACTAGGGGCTTCGGAAAAGTTCAATGTGTTGGAATATCTAGGAGATCTAGACAAGAACTCCAAAGGAGAAATCCACTCCTGTGAAATTAGCGAAGCTGATGTGTACGAAAGTGCATTTAGCATTAGTGAACGGACTCGAGCCTTCTTAAAAGTGCAAGATGGATGCGATTATGTTTGCACCTACTGCACCATTCCAATGGCACGTGGCATTAGTCGCTCGGCCAAGCTTGAAAAAGTATTGGACCAAGCCGCTGAAATTGCCTCCAAAGGGATCAAAGAAATTGTGTTGACCGGAGTCAATATTGGGGACTATGGTAAAGGCGAGTTTGGCAACAAACGCCATGAGCATACCTTCCATGATCTTATTTCTGAATTGGACAAAACCGAAGGAATTGAACGAATTCGGATTTCTTCTATTGAACCCAATCTCTTGAATGATGATATCATTGAATTGGTTGCGCAAAGCGATCGGTTCATGCCGCACTTCCATATACCACTGCAATCGGGTAGCGATTCCATTCTCAAAAAGATGAAGCGCCGTTATTTGACTGAATTGTACCGCAAACGGATTGAAAAGATTAAAGAACTCATTCCTCATGCTTGCATTGGCGTAGATGTGATCGTTGGATTTTCCGGGGAAACACAAGAGGAATTTTTGGAGACCTACAATTTCCTAAACGAACTTCCAATCTCCTATTTACATGTATTTACCTATTCCGAAAGGCCCGGAACGGAAGCCATGGACTTTGAAGGAAGCGTAGATATTTCGGAACGACGAAAGCGAAATAAAATGCTTCGAATTCTGTCATCGAAGAAACGAAACGCCTTTTATCGAGAACATTTGGGGAGCAACCGAACCATATTGTACGAAGCGGAGAACAAGCAAGGATACATTCATGGGTTTACCGATAACTACGTTAAAGTGAAGACCTTTTATTCACCTGACTTGGCTAATACTTTGGTGCACCAAAAGCTTGAGGAAATTGGTCCAGATGGAATAGTGAAAGTGAAACAATTAAAAGGAGAGGCCATTTCATGAAGGCAATAGCAGTGTTCTGTGGATCGGGACTGAGGAAAGAAAAAGTATATACAGAGCAAGCGGCCGGACCGGGAAGACAACTCGCTATTCAAGGCATTACCTTAATCTATGGCGGAGGTCGATTGGGCTTGATGGGAGTTATAGCCGATAGTGCTTTGGCACATGGCGGCGAGGTCATTGGAGTCATTCCTGAGCGTTTGGTACGTGCAGAACGGGCCCATAGAGATTGTACCAAACTCTATATTGTAGAGAGTATGCAGGTGCGTAAAAATCTAATGGCGCAACTATCGGATGCCTTTATTAGCATGCCGGGTGGAATGGGGACCCTAGATGAAATGTTTGAAATGCTCACTTGGCAACAGCTGGGAATAATGAACAAACCCTCCGCCCTCTTGAATGTGGCTTCATATTGGAATCCACTATTAAGTATGATCCGTCATGCCGAAGATCAAGAATTCATTCGTGGCGAACGAAAAGCACAGTTAATTGTTGAAACTGAAATCGAATCGCTCTTGAACAAACTCAAGGAGCACACAACTATTTCAAATGAAATTGGATAAAGACCTGAAGCAGCTCACCCTTGAAGTAAACTCCATTGCTCGAAAAGCCGGGAAATATATTCTTGATGAGCGTAAGGTTTTTAGTGATTCTAAGGTGGAATTAAAAAGCCTGAACAGCTTGGTTTCTTATGTGGATAAAGGGGCCGAGGAAATCGTCGTAGGAGCGCTGAGAAGCCTAATTCCCCAAGCTGGATTCATTACGGAGGAGGATACGGTTCAAGACAAGGAAGAAGAATTCACTTGGATTATTGACCCACTTGATGGAACCACCAACTTTATTCATGGGATACCCTGTTTTTGTGTGAGCATTGGTCTCATGTATGAGGAAGAGATTGTTCTCGGCGTGATCTATGAAATTAATCAAGACGAATGTTTCTATGCCTGGAAAAATGGAGGAGCCTTTTTAAATGATCAGCCCATAGAGGTTAAAAAAAAAGAGGTGATGGCACAATCCCTCTTGGCCACCGGTTTCCCGTATTACGATTTTGGAAGAATGGAGCCTTATGTTGAACTGCTCATGCACTTCATGGAACACAGTCGTGGAATCCGAAGACTGGGTTCTGCTGCCGCAGATTTGGCCTATGTAGCTGCCGGACGATTTGAGGCTTTCTATGAATATGGTTTATCGCCTTGGGATGTGGCCGCAGGAGTATGCATCGTGAAAGAGGCAGGTGGAAAGGTTTCCAATTTCAAAGGTGGATCGGAAGCTGTTTTTAGTAAAGAAATTCTGGCTGCCAACGATGGGATTTTCCAAGAATGTTTGGATTCCATTAAGCAGTTCATGTCGTAAGATTCATCCCGTTTTTCTTACCAGCCTAAGCTTTATTTAAATATAAACATACTATTTCTCCTCTGGCAAGGTTATTGGTTTTGAAGGACTAAACGCTTTTTCGCATGAGATTCAAAATCATTCTGTTGGTCATGGCTCTTGGCCTCAACACATTCGCTAAGGAATCAAAGAAAGTCGATTCCAAAATCAAAGAAGTCACCGTATTCTTAAACAGCACTCAAATAGAACGGGAAACATCCGTTCGACTGGTAGCGGGTGAACAGACCATCGTTTTAAAAGGCCTGGAACATTCCATAAACACCAACACCCTACGGGCAGGAAGTATTGATGGTGTCATCATCAACGAAATCTTATATCATCAGGAATATATTGTTGAAGAAGAAACCAATGAGTTTGATTCGGAAATCAAAGATCTCCAAAGAAAGATCAAATCCCTATCAGACAGCATTTATAAGATAGGCTGGCGCATCGATGATAAAGCCCGCAAACTAGGCGTTCTTCAGCAGGAGAAAAATCTCTTGTTAAACAACCCCATCATGCAAGGCAAAAGCATCGGAGATTCGCTCGATCTTCTGATCAACGCCACCGACTTCTTACGAACGCAGTTGAATGAAATCAACGAGGCCACCATTGAGATTAGCCAGGAGAAATACTATCTGGAACAAGAACGTGGAGGTATGCAAACTCGAATTGGGGTATTGCAAAATATGCTCAACGAAAAGAACAACAAGAAGCAACCGAACTACTATTACGACAATCAAATTCATCTTTCGATCTATGTAGAAGAGGCTCAAACGGTAGATTTCATGGTGAGCTATTTGGTTGGCTCAGCAGGATGGACGCCAACCTATGACATCCGTGCAGGAGAAGAAGATAAACCAATTGACCTGATTATGAAGGCAAAGATCTTCCAGAACACAGGGAAAGACTGGGATAATGTCAAATTGAATTTGTCTTCAAACAATCCAAATACGCAAAAGCAAAAACCAACATTGTATCCGTGGTATTTGTATGAATCCGTTCCATATACCGCTCAATACGACGGAGTTCGCGCCACAACATCGGGGGTGTACGACTCCAACGCGGCCATTTATTCAGAAGAGGAAGTGTTGGAAAGCACAACAGCAGACTACTACGGAAAAAATGCTCCAGGAACGACTACATCGCAGCAGCTTTCCTTTAAACTTTACAGCATTGAACGACCAATGAGCATTCCCAATGACGGACAATACCATCAAGTACCAGTAACCAAATTTGAACTTACAGCTAAGTACAATCACCACATTGTACCTAAGATGGATTGCAACTCTTATCTCATGGCTTCCATTGGGAACTGGGATGATGTAGATATTTTAAATGGGCCTGCTAACATCTACTTCCAAAACACCTTCATTGGTGTCATCAACTTAAACAGACGAGCTTTTGCCGACACCCTTCGATTGGGAATGGGCGATGATCAAAGGATTTTCTCTGAGCGTAAATTGATGAAGAGCGGTAGCAAGAAAAAGATCATAGGCGGAAATATGGTCAAGACCTATTCGTACGAGATCACTCTCACAAATTCATCCGATGAATTGGTCGAATTGGTACTCGAAGACCAACTTCCAATTAGCCAGAATGAAAAGATCAAGATAGAATTGGTCGATTCGGATGGTGATCCTGCTTTTGACTATGCCACCGGGAAGTTGACCTGGAAGCTCAAACTGGATCCAAAGTCGAAAATGACTATTCGATTCACCTCAGAGGTGAGTCATCCTAAGGAAATGATTGTAGTTGGTTGGTAAAACCAATAAATAAACAGAAAATGGATTGTGTCGAGAGGCCAATCCATTTTTTATTTGGGCCCATTTGCGCAACCGAATAGACATAAAAGAAAGCTTGAAAAGAAAGTCTGCTTTTGTTAAAAAAACAGTCCTGGATCTAACATAAATTCAGGCTTCAAAGAACTATTTTTGCAGCTTACTCAATCGAAATGAAAATCATATCAACTTCCATCCCCGATTGCATCATTATTGAGCCAAGGGTTTTTGGTGATGATCGAGGGTATTTCTATGAATCTTGGAATAAAGAGAGCTTTCATGAGGCGGGACTAGATATGGATTTTGTTCAGGACAATCAATCCATGTCCATGAAAGGAGTTCTGCGTGGGCTTCATTTCCAAGCTCCCCCATTTGCTCAAGGGAAATTGGTGCGGGTTATTCAGGGCTCGGTGATTGATGTGGCGGTCGATATTCGAAAAAGTAGTCCGAGTTTTGGAAAGCATGTGGCTGTTGAATTGAGTGGAGATAACAAACGTATGTTTTGGGTTCCAGAAGGTTTCGCCCATGGCTTCCTCACTTTGGAAGATCATACCATTTTCTCCTATCGTTGCACGGATGTTTACAATAAAGAATCGGAAGGAAGCCTGAACTGGAACGATCCAGAGCTGAATATTGATTGGAATATTTCGGATCCAATCCTTTCAGAAAAAGATCAAATAGCACCTTTATTGGCCGACTTTAATTCTCCTTTCGAATGATTCGCACAAAGCATATATTCATCCTTCTAGGAGTTATCCTTGTGAGCCGCATTTTGATTTATAGCATTGAAGACCCAGCCTTAAGTGATCCAACCCGAGATGATGTTTTTCAAGAGCATTTTAATCGGGCCTATGGCATTTACGCCTTAAATCTTCCTACTGATATCGCCTTTACCGATGAACGTGTTCCGCTTGAGGATATGGAAATCAGAGAGCGCTACGATAGAGAATTATTGGTCAATACCTACTGGCAAAGCAATGGATTACTCCTATTCAAACGTACCCACAAATACTTCCCGCTTATTGAGCCTGTTTTAAAGAAAAATGGGATTCCCGATGATTTCAAGTATTTGGCCATTGCCGAGAGCGGCCTGCAAAACATTGTTTCTCCGGCAGGAGCTACTGGCTTTTGGCAACTCATGGAAAGTGCGGCCAAAGAAATTGGTTTGGAGGTAAGCAGTGAGGTGGACAAAAGATATAATTTCATCAAAGCCACAGAAGCAGCTTGCAGTTATTTGAACGAGGCCTACGATCGCTTTGGCCGTTGGACCTTAGCAGTAGTCTCGTATAATATGGGAATGAATGGTCTTAGCCGTCAATTAGAAAGGCAGGAAGCCAGCAGCCATTACGACCTCACCCTAAACGCCGAAACATCCCGTTATTTGTTTCGAATCATGGCCATCAAACAAGTAATGGAAAATCCCGAAGACCATGGTTTCCACTTCCGTGATAAGGACCTCTACTCCTACCCATCTACCTATTTGGTCAAGGTGGACACGGCAATAGAGCGATTGGCAGAATTTGCTCGTCAACATCATACAAGCTATCGTGTACTTAAAGTATTAAACCCTTGGATGCGTCAGAATTATTTGAAAAACAGCAGCAAGAATACCTATTGGATTAAACTTCCTAAGGAAGGTTTCGTGGTAGAATCATTCAATCCAGACACCATTCAATTGGATTCCTCCGAACAGCACTATATGGTTCGTTTTCTTGAATCGGACATGCCCATCGATAGTTTGAGCAAGGAGCTTGGTTACCCGCTCGGGACTTTCCTTGAATGGAACGATCATCTCGACTCCAATACGACGGTCCTTGAAGGTGAAATCTACCGCGTTCTTGAAGACGGCAAAACTCAGACTACGGTGAGTAGCCTTGATTAAGGAATGGAGATGGAGACAGAGAATTACATCGACGTTCAGGGCACCAGAGTACATAACCTCAAAAACATTGATCTAAAGATTCCACGGGAAAAACTCGTGGTCATCACCGGTCTAAGTGGCAGCGGAAAATCTTCTTTGGCTTTTGATACGATATATGCCGAAGGTCAGAGGCGCTATATGGAAACCTTCTCTGCTTATGCTCGTCAGTTTTTAGGTGGATTGAAGCGACCCGAAGTGGATAAGATCGATGGCCTCAGTCCGGTAATCTCAATTGAGCAAAAAACCACCAGCCGAAACCCTCGATCTACCGTGGGTACCATTACAGAGGTTTATGACTTCTTGCGTCTCTTATATGCCCGTGCTAGCGATGCGTATGGCTATGAGACCAACGAGAAGATGGTCAACTATACGAGCGATCAAATTTTAAATCTCATAGCTGAGGAATACGACGGAAAGAAAATTGCTATCCTGGCCCCTTTGGTGAAAGCCCGAAAAGGACACTATCGGGAGTTGTTCGAGCAGCTGTCACGCCAAGGCTTCATCAAGGTTCGAACCGATGGTGAGCTTCGTGAGATTGACAAAGGGATGAAGCTGGATCGATACAAAACACACGATATCGAATTGGTGGTCGATCGAATGCGAATAAGTTCAGATCAATCGGACCGACTAAAGAAAAGTGTTCAAACAGCCATTAAGCATGGAAAGGGAGTGCTCATGGTTTTGGACTTGGATGAAAATAAAAGCCGGTATTTCAGTCAGTTACTGATGTGTCCAACGACAGGAATCAGCTACGATTTGCCCGAACCCAACACCTTCTCTTTTAATTCTCCAAAAGGAGCTTGTTCCAATTGCAATGGCTTGGGTACAGAACCAAGCATTGATATTGACAAGATAATTCCGGATATGAATAAGAGCATCTTTCAAGGTGCCATTGCCCCTCTGGGTGAATTCAAAGACAACTGGATATTCGGAGAACTGAAAGTGATTGGAGAGCGCTATGGTTTCGACATGCGAACCAAAGTGGTGGATATTCCAAAAGCTGGAATGGATGTCATTCTCTACGGTTCAAATGAGTCCTTTCAAGTTAAGAGCAAGACATTGGGGGTTATCAAAACCTACCACATTAACTTCGAGGGCCTGGTCAAATTCCTGCAGGGTCAATACAAGAACAACAAGAGCAAGAGCTTGAGGCGATGGGCGGAAAACTATATCGTTCATCAGAAGTGCCATGTATGTCACGGTACACGTCTGAAAAAGGAATCGATTCACTTTCGTATTGACCAAAGAAACATCCATGAGCTCTCCGAAATGAGCCTCAAATCGCTCTATGAGTGGTTGGAGGGCATCGAAGAACGAATCGATGATAAGAAACGGCTTATTGCCAATGAAATACTAAAGGAAATCCGTTCTCGATTGGGCTTCTTAGTGGAAGTAGGCCTAGAATACCTTTCATTGAACCGAAGCAGTAAAAGTCTTAGCGGTGGTGAATCACAGCGCATCCGATTGGCCACTCAGATTGGCTCCCAATTGGTTGGTGTGCTCTACATTTTGGATGAACCGAGTATTGGATTGCATCAGCGCGATAACGACCGATTGATCAATGCACTGCGTGAATTGCGCGACTTGGGAAATAGTGTTTTAGTTGTGGAACACGATCGCGACATGATCGAACATGCCGATCACGTGATTGACCTTGGACCTGGGGCTGGAGTGCACGGTGGACATATTGTAGGCGAAGGAAGCTTCAAGGAATTGCTCGGATTGGAAACATTGACTTCCGATTATCTGAGCAATACCAAACGAATTGAATTCCGGGACGAACGTCGAGAAGGAAACGGACACCACATCCTACTCAAAGGAGCAAATGGAAACAATCTGAAGGATGTTGATCTTAGGCTTCCATTAGGCAAGATGACCTGTGTTACCGGGGTTTCCGGAAGTGGGAAGTCTACCTTGATCAATGAAACCCTCTACCCTATTTTAAGCAAGAGTTTCTACAATTCTGTGAAGAAACCTTTGGACTATAATAAGATTGAGGGTCTGGATCATATAGACAAGGTTATAGATATTGATCAAAGTCCAATTGGCCGCACACCGCGATCCAATCCGGCCACCTATACCGGAATATTCAGCGAGGTTCGAAATCTCTTTGCGCAATTGCCAGAATCTAAAATCAGAGGATATAAACCTGGTCGTTTCAGTTTTAATGTCAAGGGAGGCCGTTGCGATGTCTGTGAGGGTGCAGGACTTCAACTCATAGAGATGAATTTCTTGCCCGACGTTCATGTTCCTTGCCCCAGTTGCAATGGGAAACGATTCAATCGCGAAACTCTCGAAGTGCGGTACAAAGGAAAGTCAATTGCTGAAGTTTTGGATATGAGTATTGAAGAGGCTGTGGACTTCTTCGAGCATATTCCAAAGATCCAGCGCAAAGTCAAGACACTTTTTGAAGTTGGACTGGGCTATATCACTCTTGGTCAGCAGAGCACTACCCTTTCGGGCGGTGAAGCGCAGCGCGTGAAATTAGCCACGGAACTGAGTAAAAAAGATACCGGAAAGACCCTATACATTTTAGATGAACCAACCACCGGATTGCATTTTGAGGATATTCGTGTGTTGATGGAAGTATTAGAGAAACTGGTAGACAGAGGGAATACAGTGGTGATTATTGAACACAACTTAGACGTTGTTAAAATGGCCGATCATATAGTTGACCTGGGGCCTGAAGGGGGCGAAGGCGGTGGTAGAATCATTGCTACAGGTAAACCGGAAGAAATTGTTCTGAACCAAAACAGTGTCACCGGACGTTATTTAAAGAAAGAATTGGAACGATGAATTCACGACTACAAGGAGCATTTCAAAAAGACTGGAGCGAGATAAAATCCAACGATAGCTGGCAGATTTTCCGAGTGATGTCTGAATTTGTGGATGCCTTTGAGAAACTTTCGAATATAGGTCCCTGCGTAAGCATTTTTGGTTCGGCTCGGACGGAGCCCAGCAATGAGTATTATAAAGAAGCTGAAGAAATTGCCTTTCAACTAACCCAAAGAGGGTATGGAGTAATTACTGGTGGTGGACCGGGAATTATGGAGGCGGGAAACAAAGGAGCCCAACGTGCAGGAGGAACGAGCGTAGGTCTGAATATCGATCTTCCTCATGAACAGGATTCCAATCCCTTCATTGATAAAGATAAGTCCATCGATTTCAACTATTTCTTCGTTCGAAAAGTGATGTTTGTTAAATATGCCCAAGGATTTGTAGTCATACCGGGTGGTTTCGGAACATTGGATGAGCTTTTCGAGGCTATTACCCTCATTCAAACCAAGAAAGTCGATCGGTTCCCGATTATTCTGTACGGTTCCTCTTTTTGGAGTGGAATGATGGATTGGATAACGAAAATACTTCTTGATAAGGAGAAGAACATCAGTCCGGAAGATTTGGATTTGATTACCATAGCCGACAAACCAGCCGAAGTCATTGAAGCCATTGAGAAGTTTTACAAAACCTATTTATTGCGCCCCAATTTCTAATGGCTTCAAGGATTCTAATGGTCTCACCTACCCATTTTGGGTACAATTTGGAAACGGCAGAAGACAACTACTTTCAACAACAGTCCAAAGAAGACATTTCCATAATACGAGAGCGTGCGCAGCAAGAATTTGAGGAGGCCGTAGGTACGATCAGAAAGCTTGGAATTGAGGTTTTCGTCCACAGTGCGAGTGGTGGGTCCGCTGACGCCGTTTTCCCAAACAACTGGATAAGTTTTCATGACTCATCCTATGTCTTATATCCCATGCGATCCGAGATGCGAAGATCCGAAGTGGATTTATCCGTTTTGAAAACCATTGGCGCCGAAGAATATCAATGTTTGGATGATTTTCAGAATTATACCACTAGAGGTATATTTTTAGAGGGGACGGGAAGTTTGGTGTTGGATAGCAAGAACCGCAAGGCTTATGCGGCGGTGAGTCCACGAACGGATTTGGGATTGGCTCAGCGGTGGGCGGAAAAACTGAACTATGAGCTCATTGCCTTCCACGCCACCGATCGAAATGCTCAAGCCATCTATCATACCAACGTAATGATGAGCATTGGGAGTAAGACTTGCATTCTTACAGTAGATAGCTTACGAAATGAGCTCGAAAGAGAATTTGTAATCGAATCCATTGAGCAAAATCATGAGATTGTCCGTGTTGATTTTGATCAAATGGAAGCCTTTGCTGGAAATGCCATTTTACTTGAAGAGGAAGACTCCAATCATTGGATCATGTCCAAAAAATGCGAAGCACTCCTGAGTAATTCTCAGATGAAACAACTTCAAATAGATGGACCAATAGAATTCATTTCTATTCCGACCATTGAGTCCATTGGCGGTGGAAGTATTCGTTGTATGATCTGTACTTTGGACTAGTCTAATTTCCTCATAAATCACATGTCTTATTATATTTCGGGCTTGCATTCGAAGTCTTTTATATTACACATCTAGGATTTGATTCCCCACAGACACTGGGATTTATCGCTTCAATCCTAGCAGTATTAATCACATTTCAAGTGGTCGATACTTTATCCGTCAGAGCAGTGATTTCATGTCGAATCAATACTCAAAATGAATAAATTTGAGGAAACAATCTTCAAATAATCACATGTCAAAAAAGAGCTCAGATCATCTTTTTACGCTCATCAAGAGTTTGACGCCGCATGAAAAACGGTATTTCAAAATCTTTGCGACACGACATGTGATGGAAAAAAACAATTTCCAGATCAAACTTTTTGATGCAGTTGAAGCGCAATCCAATTACGACGAAGACGCCATCATAAAGAAGTTTAGAAAGGAAACCTTCACTAAGAGATTTTCAGTAGCAAAGAGTAGACTGTACGAGACCATACTCAAGAGTCTACATTCGTATCACAGCAGTAGTTCGGTGGATGCTGAGCTTAAGAAGATTCTGCATATGGCAGAAATTCTTTACAAGAAGACCCTCTACCGTCAATGCGATAAGATTTTACGGAAGGCAAAGAAATTAGCCTTGGACCACGATAAGCACACGACACTTCTCGAAATTAGACTCTGGGAAAAACGAATCATCGAAAAGGACAATTATTCAGGACAAGATGATAAGGCTATTAAGGAAATTCTTAGCCAGGACCTGAATACCATTGACCTCATTCAGAACTATTACACCTTCTGGAACCTGAAATCCAGATTCTTCTTACCGTTATATAAAGGCGGAAAAGTTCGGAACTTAGAAGAGAAAGAAAAGTTCAATAAAATTTTGAAACATCCCTTGCTACAGGATGAATCGAGCGCAACAACGGTTGAAGCGAAATACCTCTTCCATCACATTTACAGCGCACATTACTTTAGTGTTGGCGATTACGAAAACAGTTTCAAACACATGATCCGAAATCTGAGTTTGATTGAAGATCATTGGAAACTGTTCAAAGAAGAACCGAATACCTATACCTCCATCATGGCCAATGTGATTTACATTGGAAACCAACTGGGTAAAAATGATGAGGTGGAATTCTACTTTGACAAGCTAAGAGACTTTACTTCCCGAATCGAGAACAAGGACAATGTCGATCTTCAAATGAGAATCTTCAGTAGTTTGAAGAGTTTGGAATTGACAATTCTAGTTCAAAAAGGGAAATATGATGCTGGCTTTGGCATCCTTCCAGAAATACATGCGGGCCTTGAAAAATATGGACCGAAATTGAGCCCATTACGCATCGCCGATTTCTATTTCAATTTGGCCATTCTCTATTTCGGACTGGAAGAGTATTCCAGTGCGCTTAAGTACATCAATAAAATCTTAAATGAGTCTAAGATTGATGAGAACGAAGATTTATTCAGCTTCTCTCGCTTCATGAGCCTAATCTTGCACTATGAATTGGATCATCATGAACTGGTAATTTACCAGAGTGAGTCGACCTATAGGTACTTAAAGAAGCGCAATAGAGTATTTAAGACGGAGAAAGCATTAATCAAATTCTTTAAGAAGTTGCACAACTATGATAAGAACGAGATTAAGCCTTTTGTTGAACTGAGAAGTGAACTAATCCAGCTTTCCTCTGAGCCGCTTGAGCGTCCTACCTTAGAGTATTTTGACTTTGTAAGCTGGACGGATTCAAAAATTCATAAGAAGACCTTTGGGGAAATTGTGCGTGGCAAACAGGATGAAAGCAATCGCTTGGCATCCTAATCCTCCATTTTAAAATATGTAATTGTTGCCCTTGACCTGATTTCGGAAGTTTTCTGAAAATACAAAGTGGCCAAAAACAAGAAAAACCCTTGAACCAATTCTGTAAACAGAATCTATCAAGGGCCTTTCCCCACCTAAAAACAACTAGTACAAATTTTTCAAAACTTTGAAGCACTATGACTTCGAAGTCACTACCCTATTACCAATTGGCATGCCAAAGCGGTAATATTCATATAACACTAATTTAATGGCGGTTACGTTTTGGAGCTATGCGTCGAATCCTCTCATTTTGAGAATTGAACTCTGATAATTGGAATTAATCTTCAGAAATGCGAATGCGCAACTGATCCAAGTCTCGCCTAAAATTCCGGCTCATTTTAAACAATAGAGCACCCTCACCTTGCCATTCTTCAATTGTGCGGGCCTTTGTTTCCAGGTCTGGGCAACCAAAGAGATGCAAATTGCTCTTTATTCGATGCGACCAATAGCCTAGGCTTTCCTTGTCTTCCTCCTCTACCGCCTTTGAAATGGCTAGTGAAGCCTCTTCCAAAGATTGAATAAAGGTGTAGACAATCTCCTTCAAAAAGGCCTCGTCACCTCCACACATTTCGCGTGCCTTATCCAAACTATACTGCATCAGATCGACAACTCTTTATTTTGAATCATACGGTAAATGGTCGATTTTCCAATCTTCAATTTACCAGCCGCCAAATCAATATCCCTATTGTACTTATTCATAAAGTGACGTATGATGCTAATTTGGTATTCGCGCAGTGATTTCTCCTTGGTAAACAATTCAGAAATATCGGAAGTCGAGTTAAACTGAATATCTGTATCCTGAATGATGGAATCGGTACACATCACAGCGGCCAACTCAATGACTGCTTTTAGTTCACGAATATTTCCAGGATAGAGGTAGGAACTCAATTTTGCCTGTGCTTCGGTGCTAATTTGAATTTTTCCAAATCCATTTTCCTTACTGAATGTATCCAGGAAGTACTTAGCCAAAACAATGACATCATTTCCTCTTTCGCGGAGAGGAGCCAATTCAATAGGTAATCCTAGCAAACGATAATACAGGTCTTCCCTAAACTTGCCGCGCCTTAGCATTTCTGATAGGTCTCTATTGGTTGCAACAATGACTCGAGCATCAATAGGAATAACCTTATTTCCTCCAATTCGAGTAATTTCTCTTTCTTGGAGTACGCGCAAGAGTTTCGCTTGCATTTGAATATCCATCTCTCCAATCTCATCCAGGAAGATGGTTCCTTTGTTCGCTTCTTCAAACTTTCCAATGCGCTTGGCATAAGCATCCGTAAAGGATCCTTTTTCATGACCAAAAAGCTCGCTTTCAATAAGCGTGTCTGGAATTGCGGCAATATTCACAGCCACAAAGGCTTTATCTTTACGAAGAGAATTATAATGGATGGCTTTGGCAACCAATTCCTTTCCCGTTCCTGTTTCTCCCGTAACACTTACCGTAATATTGGTTTTGGCCGCCTTCTCCATTAGGTCAAAAGTTCTTTTCAAAGCGGCCGAATTTCCAATTAATGATTTTGAGAACTCGTATTTGGATTGCACCTCTGATTTCAGCTGGCTAAGCTCCTTTTGAAGGTCGACCCGCTCACGAAGATTGTTGACCAAATTCCAGAGTCGATCCTTGGTTTCATCTCCTTTAACTATATAGTCATAGGCTCCTTCCCTCAATAAGGAAATTGCGGTCCCAATATTTTCCTGGCCGGAAATGATGATGACTTTGGTCTCTGCTTTATCTTGTTTGATCTTCTTGAGCACTTCCAATCCGCTGATATCCGGAAGAAAGTAATCGAGCGTGATGAGATCTGGAAGCTCGGATAGTCGCCGTAGACATTCCTGACCGCTTTTGAGCCAAACAACGTCATTATCGGGATTTAGGGAAAGATGATGTGAAATGATTTTCCCGTACAAGGAATCATCTTCTACAACAAAGATTCGCATAGCTAGTTTATTAAGTGGGGAGTAAAGATAGGAAGAATTCTCAAAATGAGAATGGTGCAATTTTGAACAGAAACATTTACTTTCGAATTCGATGAAGAGAATCCTTATCCTCCTAATAACAATAGTCAGCCTCAATACCCTTGGACAAAACCGGCTGACCTTTTCTTTTGAGTACCCCTTGCAATATGAATTGGCTTATACGCACCTTTTCAATGAGATGCATGGTCCCAGCCTGGGCATAGGCCTGCTTACAAAACCCTTCGATGACTGGATCATAAACGATTTGGAATCCAATGGCACCGATGAGGAGATCGTTCGTTTACTACGCGAATCAAAGAGACGAGGAGTTATTCTCAATTTGGGATATCGGTTTGAATATGAGAAATTCTTTATTGAGCCGAGATATCAAATTGCATGGATTAATGCAAAAAATTCCACCTTTAATGTATTGTTGGAATTTTATGAATTGGAAGAGCTTACAGAGCTGCTAGAGCTTTTAGGTTTCGGCGGCATTTTAAACAGCCCGGTCACTATGAAATCACAACTGCAGCAGTTTGCCTTACGATTTGGTTATTCCATTCCGTTAGATGAGCATTGGGGTATTGTAATGAGTGCTGGAGGCTCGGTATACCTGAATTCCAAAGCGGAATTGGAAAGTCGATTATCTAGAATAGATGCGGTGCAAGAATTTAAAAATCAGCTCGAGAATGATTTGAACAATGCCCATAAAACCGGTGCCTGTTTTTACACTCTGAGCCTGAGTATAAGTTATTCATGGTAAAAGATGATTCTTACAGGAGGATGATTTTTCTGCAGTAATTTGAACGCTTTGTCGCGTTGTGATTCTAAGCATCGATTCTTATTGGAATAATAATTGATACACGGGCGCAGATATATGGCAATGCTTGATTAAGACGAGCTCTGATTACAATAAAAAGTAGAAGGATATTAGGTTTAAAACCTGAAGGTCATGTTCCGAAACAAGATGATGCTATTTTTTAGATATTTTTGCCTCACAATTTTTGAAATCCATTAAAATAGATATTGGAATGAACCACAATTCAATTTTCCTTTCTATTACCGCTATATTGGTGTTTTCACTGGCTGGCTATGCTCAGTGTCCAGATCCGTATGAATATCCTAACGATAACCCCCAACGCACAGGACAGCGCGAGAGCTATAATCAAGCCTGATGTGGCAAATTTAATCATGGGTCCACTTAATCCTGATGGAAATAAACGGATTACCGACAATGGCCAATTGTTATTCGTCTACTACCCTAGACCCCGATAACTTTGAGGTGCCATTTTTCCCGCTATTTCACTACTCAGGCACCGATCCAAATGGAGATAATGATGCATCAACCTGTATGCAATCGAATATAACCGATATTCCTGGTAATCTGGGTGTTAATCTTCAAATAAAAGTGGACCACTCTGGGTAAAATACATTATTGATCATGGAATAGATCCAGAAAGAATAAGTGGAAAAGGATATGGGGAAACCCAACTTATTGCCGATTGTCCTTGTGAATGCGAGGATGACATCAGAGAAATTGGCCTAAAAGAATTTAGAGATTGTGAAGATGAGCAAGTGTCTCATTGTACTGAAGATCAACATCAGCTGAACCGTAGAACCGAGTTCAAGATTGTAGCAATGTAAGCTGAATAAAGAGCCGCTGGTCAGCGGCTCTTTATTTTTATAAGCCCGCTTTCGCGGGCTTTTTTTATTTTTGTGAACAATAATCCGTTAAAACAAGTCGTCCTCGGGCGATTTTTCTAACTTTTCGCTAGTATCTTTGATCTATTATTAGGTTATCTAAAAACAATTTAAACAGGACAGCACCGTAAAATTTAGCTTATGCTTACACACTACCCTAGTTACCTACAACCTAAAAGAAAAATGAAAGGACTGAAGGAATTCGTCTTTGCATTTGCTCTTATCTACTGTGGGTTAGGCGCTTATGCTCAAGGAGCACCAACCGCAGTCGACGATTTCTCCAATGGAAACGAGGATTCTCCTCAACCAATTAACATCATCGCAAACGACACTGACCCAGTCGGGGTTGTTGTGGGAAGTTGGGTAACCATTGATGCCGGTCCAAACAACGGAACGCAAATATTCGATGCTTCTACTGGACTTTTGACCTATGTGCCCGATCAAAACTACTTCGGAATGGACACGGTTTGGTACACCATCTGTAATGATGGAACGCCTTCACTTTGTGCCAGTGCCATGGCCGTTTTCACTATTAATCCAGTAAATGACAAGCCATTTGTATTAGGAGATACAGTCAGTACCGTGGAAGAAGTAGCCATAACATTCAGTGTTTTGAACAATGACTACGACATCGATGGAAATATTGACTATTCAACCATAAACATCATTACTTCTACCTCAAATGGTACGATGAGCGTTGATCCAGTGACCGGTGACATAACCTATACGCCAAACATGGATTACAACGGAGTAGATAATTTAGTTTACTCGGTTTGCGATAATGGCCTACCCGTTCTTTGTGATACAGCTATTGCGTATATCGTTGTAGACTTTGTAAACGATCCACCGGTTGCGGTTGACGATATTGCGACCTGTTTTGAGGATGGATCGGTAGATATTTCTATTCTGGCAAACGATTTCGACATCGATGGATGGTTGGTTACTTCAAGTTATCATCTGATCATTCAATCGATGAACTCGCAAATTCTTTGGGACGAATCCAATCAAGTATTCACCTATATACCTAATCCTGGTTTCTTTGGGCAGGACACCATGGTATATATGATTTGCGATAATGGTACGCCCATTCTTTGCGATACAGCCTTAATCATCATTACGGTGATACATGTCAATCACCCTCCTTCTTCAGGAAGTCCAATTATGATCAATGTAATGGATTATGATTCTGCTTCGGTTAATCTTCTGGAAAATGCCAATGATGTAGATATTGATGATGAGTTAAGTGTAAGTGTAATTCAAGGGCCGGCTAATGGAACCTATGTTCTAAACGACAGTGTCCTCACCTACTATGCCGAACCGGGTAATTGCGGATACGATGAGATCATCTACGTGATTTGTGACAACGGGTCACCAGTACTTTGTAACACCAATACGATAACCATATATACCGGGCCAACAGATTCTGATGGCGATGGATTGTCAGATTTCTACGAGTTCAGAAGTGATATGCAAGATTTCGATGGCGATGGCACTCCTGACTATCTGGATTTAGATAGTGATAACGACAGACTAACGGATGAGTACGAGTCAAGCTGTGATAATGATCTTTGTGAGGAGCGTATGTGCGACTGTCCTGAAAACCCCAACGGAATAAATGAATGGGTGGATCGTACAGCATGTATCGATTTCGATATCCCTGATGGTTTCTCGCCAAACGATGATGGAATTTATGACACTTGGTCATTTAATATGGGAGATCAATTCCCAAATGCAAAATTGAGTCTCTTCAATCGATGGGGAAATATAGTTGCCGAGTTTTCTGGTCCTATTATTAACTGGGACGGAAAAGCGACAAGTGGAAATGCCGTAATGGGCGGATCCGATGGCGTTCTTCCAAACGGCACTTACTTCTACGTTCTTGACCTTGGATACGAGGGAACAGAGCCTATTCAAGAATATGTTTATTTGACAAAGTAAAAAGATGTACAAGATGAAAAGACTAGGATATTTCTTTATTGCTTTGCTCACTCTGGCTTTCGTTTCTAAGACAGAAAAAGCAAATGCACAACAGGATCCGATGTACACACAGTACATCTACAATATGCTTGCTGTTAACCCAGCCTACGCGGGTTCCAGAGATGCACTTTCATTCGGCCTCCTTCATAGAAGCCAATGGGTAGGTATTGAAGGTGCTCCGACAACACAAAATCTGTTTATTCACTCTCCGCTTAAAAATCAAAACTTTGCGTGGGGATTCTCTGCAATAAACGATGAAGTTGGACCTACTCAACAAACAGGACTTTACGGAGATTTTGCTGGCAGAATTCAAGTAAGTGAAAAAGGAAGGTTAGCCTTTGGAGTTAAAGTTGGATTCAATTATTTGAGAACGAATCTAACGGAAAGAACACCTGGAGCAGGTGGCGACCCTGCCTTTGCTCAAAATGTAGACCGTTGGATGCCAAATATTGGTGCTGGAGTTTACTATGACCTTCCAAAATTCTTTATCGGATTGGCCGTTCCTAAGCTCATTGAAAACAGCTATCAAGATGGTGAGCCAATTGGAGGCGAAGCTTCAAGAGAGGAACGCCATATGTTTCTTCAAGCAGGTGGTTTGATTGATCTAGGAAAGGATGTGAAGCTTAAGCCTTCCATCATGGTTAAGGCTGTTCCTAATGCTCCACTTGGAACCGATTTAACGCTAAATTGTATTATCCGCGATGCTTTTTGGATTGGAGCTTTTTACCGTTTAGAAGATGCGGCAGGTGCGATGATTGGATACAACATCACACCGCAACTTTTCCTTGGTTATGCGTATGATTATACCCTATCCGATTTAAGTGCCGTTTCCAATGGATCTCATGAAGTTATTCTCACCTACGATTTGAAGTTTGGCGAGGATAAAATTGTTTCACCTAGATATTTCTAAACAAATGAAAGTTGTTAAGTACATAATACTTGGTTTAATGGTCCTTCCGTTTGTTGGAATGACCCAAACCTACGACGTAAAACGAGCAAACGAATTCTTTGACAAATTTGACTATCCCGAAGCCATTGATCGCTACGAGACCATTCAAGAAAAGGAAAAGAATTTGACCTTTGAAGTGACACGTAATCTTGCCATTTCTTACCGAAAAGTATTGGACTACACCAATGCCGAAGCTCAATATCAAAAGGTTGTTAGCTGGGGAGATCAGTCTTTGGTTCAAGCAGAAGACCTATACCACTACTCCAAAATGCTTCAAGCCAACGGCAAGTATGAAGAGTCTGTTGAATGGATGGATAAGTTTGTTGCTCAAGCAGGAAATGATTCACGTGCCCTTCAAAACAAAGGCTATAGCATGGCTCGAATTCAAAGACTACTGGAAGATCAAGAGAAATACGATATCCGTAAAACCTCGATCAACAGTAACAACGACGAATTTGGCCCCGTTTACTTTGAAGACGAAATGATTGTCTTTACTTCAAATAACGCAGCAGGTGGTCCAATGCTAAATCGGACCTACAAATGGGATGGCAAACCCTTCCTAAACATGTATACTGCAAAAGTAGACACCGCAGGAAATCTTTCAGAACCTGAATTGTTTGCTAAGGAGTACAAAAGCCGTTTTCATGAAGGCCCTGCTACCTTCACCCCCGATTTTGATATGGTCTTCTTCACAAGAAACCATTTAAAAAGAGGAAAGAAAGGAAGAGCAGAAGACAAGACCAATAATCTGATGATTATGTGGGCCAAGCGTGATACCAGCGGAGAATGGATGGAGGCTGAGCCAATGGCTTTTAATTCTAGAGAGTATAGTTGTGGGCATCCTTCCATTTCAGCAGACGGAAAGCGCCTTTACTTTGCTTCTGATATGCCAGGAGGATTCGGTGGATCTGATATTTGGATTTCTTATCTAACCGATGCAGGTGAATGGAGTATTCCTTCCAATGCGGGGGCCATGATTAACACAGCTGGTGATGAAGTATTCCCATTTGTACACAAAAATGGAAATGTCTTCTTCGCTTCTAACGGTCACTTCGGACTTGGAGGACTAGACATATTCATGTCTCGTTATACCGGGAAATTCCAATTTGAGAAAGCTGTAAACATGGGAGTACCGCTCAACGGTCCAATGGATGACTTTTCTTTGGTCATGAATGATGATATGGATTTCGGTTATTTCGCCTCAAACCGTGATACGGGAAATACGGGAGATGACATTTATAAATTCCATTATAACCCTCAACTTTTCCTTGAAGTTGTAGTGACGGATAAGGAAACCAAAGAGAAATTGGATTCGGCTAAAGTGGAGATCATTCAGGTTCAAGGCAATGAACTGTTGGATTCAGCATTGACCGATGAAAATGGTAAGATTCAGCAAGAAATAGAAGAGAAAACCTATGCAATTATAGTAACTGCCGACGGATACGATCCAGATACCATAGTCTATACTCCTGAGTTTGATGGAGCACAGACTTTGTTCACCGTTGAAGCACCACTTACCCCTGCCCCACTTCCAATGTTCTATGTTGGAAAAGTCTTGGATGTAGGTTTGGTGCTGTTCGACCGTGATAGCTACAAGATCAATAAGGATTACGCAGCTATTCTTGACTCCGTAGTGAGTATTTTGGAAGCGACCCCAACAATGAAGCTAGAGTGTCAGAGTTTCACAGATTGTCGCCATACGGCTGACTACAACCAGAAACTTTCTCAGCGTAGAGCAGATGCTTCAGCGAAATATATCATTGACAAGGGAATTGATGAAGAGAGAATTACTGGAGTTGGATTCGGAGAAACGGAATTGGTATCAGATTGCCCATGTGAATGTGAACAAGGCATTCAAGAAATTGGAATACGTGAATTCCGCGATTGTGAAGACGAGCAAGTAAGCAACTGTACGGAGGAACAACATCAAATGAATCGTCGTACAGAGCTTAAAATTGTTGAGATGTAATCTTAATTAGAACTATTTAAAAGGCCCATTCTTTAAGCAGGATGGGCCTTTTTTTTAATGGACCAATAAAGTACTTTTAGAATCTGTAAAATGAATTCATTTAAAATGAAAAAAGTACTTATCCTATCCATAGGAATATCCTTTATTCTTTCCGCATGCTCTTCCAGTATCTCGGTACAATCTGACTTTGATCGAGAAGCTCAGTTTGAGAACTATCATACCTATAAATTGGTTGTTGAACCCATTGAGGGATTTCCTGAAGTGTTGGATGATCCTACCAAACGAAGGGTAGAAAAATTTATCAAGGACGAATTTGCTTACCGTGATTACAAGGAGTCAACAAATGCTGATTTACATGTATCCTATGGGGTCCGGGTAGATGATAAACAGAAAATGGTGGCCAATTCTTATGGCTATAGCAGCCCGTATTATTACGGGTACTATGGTGGCTACAATTATGGATGGACTGATATTGACGTGGTGGATTATAAAGTGGGCACCTTAGTGATTAGTGTTATTGATGTTAAACGCAATAGCCTTGTATGGTACGGTGCTGGAAGCAAAGTCCTCGAAGGAGGGAGCAATGATCCAGAGTCAAACATTAAGCACGCAATTGGGAAAATTTTTAGATACTATCCGGCCAAAGCAGGAACCGCTTATAAAGGACGCTAATAATAGAATGGAATAAACAAAAAAGCCCGGGTCATTGACCACGGGCTTTTATTTTTCTATTGAATGGTGATTATTCAGCAATCACTTCAAAATCCATATCAACGATTACTTCACGGTGAAGACGCACACGAGCTTGGTACTTTCCAAGAGTCTTTGCACTTCCTCCAGTAATGGCGATGTACTTCTTGTCGATCTCATATCCCATGCCTCCAAGAACTTCTGCTAGATTCGCAGAAGAAATAGAGCCAAACAATTTGTGTCCACCTTCGGCAACCTTACCTTTTACCTTAAGATCTACTTCAGCAAGTGTCGTAGACATTTTATTCGCATCGTCAATCATCTTTTGCTCTTTGAACGCACGCTGACGTAAAGTCTCTTCATGCATTTTGCGAGCAGAATCTGTGGCCATTACAGCAATTCCGCGAGGAATAAGGTAGTTGCGTCCGTAACCGTTCTTAACGCTTACAATGTCATCGATAAACCCTAGGTTCTCAACGTCTTTCTTAAGAATTAATTCCATTTCTGATCCTCCTTAATTATTTAAGCAAATCTCCCTTATAAGGCATTAACGCCAAATGACGCGCACGCTTTACAGCTTGAGATACTTTACGTTGATACTTCAATGATGTTCCAGTTAAACGACGTGGAAGAAGCTTCCCTTGTTCGTTTACAAATTTCATTAAGAAATCTGGATCCTTGTAATCGATGTACTTAATTCCGCTTTTCTTGAAGCGGCAGTACTTTTCTTTTGTTCCTGTCTCAATCGCAAGTGGAGTCAAATAACGAATCTCGCTCTGATTTCCTCCTTTTGATTTTGCGCTCTTTTCTAATTCAGACATTCTTAAGCCTCCTCAGTTTTAGCGTTAGACAATTTCTTTCTCCTCTTATCAGCATACTCAATGGCATACTTCTCCAACTTAATGGTTAAAAAGCGCATAAGACGCTCATCCCTGCGGTATTCAACCTCCAGATCGTTAATTGCACTACCATCAACTTGGAATTCCATTAAGTGATAAAAACCACTCTTTTTCTTCTGAATTGGATAGGCCAATTTCTTCAGCCCCCAAAATTCCTTGTTAATGATTTTAGCTCCTTTGGCTTTTAAGAAGTCTTCGTACTTCTTTACCGTTTCCTTTATCTGTTCATCAGATAAAACGGGATTCATAATGAAAACGGTTTCGTAATTAGTCATAAATGAATGAGTTAAATTAATATTCCGCTCTTTCAAACGGACGGCAAAAATACGTCTTTCCTCTTATTTAGACAATAGTTTGATCCGCTAATGACACCATCAGTAAACAGCTCCATTCTTTTAAAACTTTTCAACAGTCGTATGGCCACGTAATCGCTTCTAATATATTTGCTCTGAGCGAAAGATTATGGAGCAGTTTATAGTATCGGCAAGGAAGTATCGTCCACAGAATTTTGAAAGTGTTGTTGGCCAAAAAGCCATCACCACAACGCTGCAAAGTGCCATCTCCAATGACCATCTTGCTCAGGCTCTTCTTTTTTGCGGACCCCGGGGAGTTGGAAAAACGACCTGTGCTAGAATTCTAGCCAAAGCGATCAATACCGAAGACCATAACGCCTCCCTCACTGGAGATGACGATGATTTTTCGTTTAACATCTTTGAACTAGACGCCGCTTCAAACAATTCGGTTGAAGATATTCGAAATTTGACCGATCAAGTTCGGTTTGCACCTCAAAAGGGAAATTTCAAAATCTACATCATCGATGAGGTTCATATGTTAAGCCAGGCCGCTTTTAATGCCTTTCTTAAAACATTGGAGGAACCGCCTAGTCACGCCATCTTCATCCTGGCGACAACTGAAAAACACAAAATCATCCCTACCATATTAAGCCGATGTCAAATATTCGATTTTAAGCGGATTGGCGTGGATGATATAGCCGAGCATCTGTCCTATGTAGCGGAAAAAGAAGGAGTACAGGCCGAAAAAGATGCCCTACTTCAAATTGCGCAAAAAGCAGATGGAGCCATGCGCGATGCCCTATCCATATTTGATCGATTGGTTTCGTTTAGCGGCGATCGATTAAGCTATAAGGATGTCATTGATAATTTGAACATCCTTGATTACGATTACTTTCTGAAATCGACCTCACATCTACTTCATGGAGATCATGTATCTGCCTTTGTTCTATTCAACGAGATTTTAGAAAAAGGATTTGATGGGCACCACTACATCACTGGACTGGCCGAGCATATGAGGAATTTGCTTGTGTGCAAAGACGAGCGTACACTGGAATTGCTCGAAGTTGGAGAACGAGTACAACAAGCCTATTCAGAGCAATCAAAAGAATGTCACCCAACATGGTTACTGCAATGTTTGGACATCTTATCGGAGGCCGATACGCAATATAAAATGAGCAATCATCCTCGATTGCTGGTCGAACTATCCTTGCTTAAGATTTGTAGTTTGAACGAAGGCTCGTTCGAAAAAAAAAAGCCTTATAAAATCTTAGGCCCGCAAGCCTTAAAGAAAAACTACCGTTCAATTCTGTCAACGAATGAATTAGTGCCTCCAGTCTTAGAACGCCTGGACGTTCATGAATCTAAAGAGACTACCGATACGGCCATTTCCATTTCTTCTGAAGAGGAAATACCTTCTCCTGCTCGAAAGAAAGAAAATCCACCTTTTTCACCAACCAACAAGAAGGATCCCGTACCGGTAAAAGTTAAGCCAAGGGAAAAATCGTCACCTGGGAAATTACGAACAGCATCCCTTAGTCTTTTGGGTGCTTTGAATGAGACCAAAGAAAAAAATGAAGATCAAGGGCTCTTGCAAGAACAACTTCCTGCTGAAGATTTTAGCGATGATCAGCTAGAGGAAAGTTGGAAGCATTTTATCAATGAACTAACATCCAATCGTAAACACAACTTGGCCACTACCTTGGAAACAGCGGAGCGAAAAAGAACCGGAGATAAACTTCACCTGATCCTGTCCAATAATGTCCAAAAGAGGGAAATTGATCGAATTAAGGTTGACCTATTGGGCCACCTAAGGAAAGAACTTCAAAATTATTCCATTGATATGGTTTGTGAAGTGGCAACAAGAGAAGGAAATGATCGACCGTATACGCTCGAAGAAAAATTCAAATATTTGGCGGAGAAAAACCCTGAACTCATTGCCTTCAAAAACAAACTTGATTTGGACCTCGACTTCTAATTCCATTCATCGAATTCAATGGGATTTTGGTCTGCTGATACCACCCGTCCAATGATTAAATACAAAGGTTCAACTCAATTTAATTAAGCGCATTTTTCGTTCCTTCGTGTCTTGGAATTGAATTATGGAACTCCTTAAGAAACATCCGATTTTTAAGTCATACTTGAAAGAACCTTATTTCTTTCTTTTTCTCTCGCTATTGGCTTCCCTTATGTTGCTTCCTTGGGCTGCCAATAATTATAGCCACTTCTTTATCACTCAGTTAATCTTAACTCTATTGGTCATTGGAGGAATATTGGCGGTTGGCAAACAACGTAAAATCTACAAGCGTGGATTAGTCATAGGAATTACGATAATCGTGCTTGGTTGGGTTTCTGAAATCTTGGACAATGTTTATATAAATGCCTTGCATTTTATTTCATTGACCTTGTATATGGTCTTTCTGACGTACAATATTATCAGAAACATCCTTAAGACAAGAGATGTTAGTGTTCATATTATTTTAGGTGCCCTTTGCGGATATATGATGATAGGATTAACCGCTTCTTTCATTTTAGCCATCATAGAGTATTTTCATCCCGGCACCATCTATTTCTCTCATACCGATTCGCCCCGCATTGGCGATGTGGTTTACTTTACGTTTATAAGCCTTACAACCATTGGCTATGGAGATGCTATTCCTACGCATAATCTTATCAAAGGTTTCAGCTATACCTTAGGAATCGTAGGTCAGTTTTACATGACTGTCTTGGTCGCATTTCTTATGGGGAAATTCTTATCCAAGGATTAATGGATCATTTTATTTACTTACCCGAAGTAGATGAATTAGGCAGACATCCCATTTCTGAAAAGGAGCTTCATCACTTGCGAAATGTGCTGAGAGCCAAGGTGGATGATCAAGTCCATGTGATGAATGGAAAAGGGAAGCACTTTTTAGCTCGAATCCAAGAAATTAGTAAAAAGGAAGCTTGGGTCTTGGTGGAGGAAATCACTCGAACAGATGAAGAACCGAACTACACTATCCATCTTGCCGTTGCTCCGATTAAAAACATAGATCGATTTGAATTTATGGTTGAGAAGGCCGTTGAAATTGGGGCAACTTCCATAACTCCTGTTTTTTGTGAGCACCCAGAAAGAACTCGAATTCGGTTGGATCGCCTGGAACGAATTGCAATAAGTGCCATGAAACAAAGCCGATCGAGTTTCAAATGTCAACTAAACGAAGCATGTTCTATTCACGAGCTTAAACTGAATGAAGAAACAAAGCTGATTGCGCATTGTCATGATACGTTGGATACGCAGGAAATAAGTTCTTTACCTCAATCAAATTCGACCATGATTCTAATTGGTCCTGAAGGGGATTTCAGCTCTTCAGAAATAGCATGGGCAAGGGCTCATAAGTTCACACCAATAAGCCTTGGCGAAAAACGTTTAAGAACAGAAACAGTAGCTATATTTGCACTTTCTATTATAAAAAGCAAGATTAAGACGCATGCGTAATATCCTTTTACTTTCTGTTCTTTTTTTGTCAATTGGATGTCTTGGTCAAGATATTCAGTTGGCAGTACTAAAATACAATGGAGGTGGAGATTGGTATGCGAATCCGAGCTCAGTGCGAAATTTGGCAATTTTTTGCAATAAAGAACTAGGAACCGACATCTCAAAAAATTATGAGATTGTAGAAATAGGAGGTCCCGAAATCTATAATTATCCGTTCATTCATATGACCGGCCACGGAAATGTTGTTTTTTCTAGTTCTGAAACACAGAATCTAAGAGAGTATCTCATTGCCGGCGGTTTTCTGCACATTGATGATAATTACGGAATGAATCCGTTCATTCGGCCTGAATTAAAGAAAGTATTTCCTGAGTTGGATTTGGTAGAACTGCCGTTTAATCATCCCATCTATCATCAAAAATTTGATTTTGATAATGGTCTTCCAAAAGTCCACGAACACGATGAGCTGCCACCACAGGGCTTTGGGTTAATCTATGAAGGTAGACTTGTTCTTTTCTATTCGTATGAGTCTGATTTAGGCGATGGCTGGGAAGATCAGGCTGTTCACAAGGACAGCGACGAGATAAGAAGAAAGGCACTTGAAATGGGAGCTAATCTCATCAATTATGTATTTTTAGGTTCTCAGGAATTCTAATTTGAAAAAGAACCTCTCCAGACGCTTTATAGGAATTGTAGGATCCATTTTATTGATCTTGCTTCTTTGGTATGTGCGTACAATTGTACTTTACTTCATGATTGCCGCCATTTTCGCTTTGATTGGCCGGCCTTTGGTTAAACAATTGGAGCGTATACGTCTTGGGAAATTCCACTTGCCGAATTGGCTCAATGTAATTATAACCATGTTGGCCTTTATTGGGCTTACATCTGGAATATTGAGAATTTTACTCCCTCTTATTGGTGCTGAAGCGGAGCGACTGCAACAAGTGGATATTTCCGGCTTAATATCGGGTTCCGAAGTGACCTTAGCTGATTGGAAAACCAGATTGGATGAATTAAACATCAATTACGAAAACCTCCTGAGTACCGAACAGATGTATGCCTACATCCAGGACTTATTTGAGGCCGTAAGCTTCTCTTCTTTCGCCAATTCCTTATTAGGTGCCTTTGGAAATATTTTCATTGCGACCTTCTCCGTATTGTTTATCACCTTCTTCTTATTGAAGGAAAGACAAATTATGCACAATATGTACCGTCCTGAAAAAAGATGACACTTAAAAAGTGTTAACGTATGATAGAAAGAAGAAGCATTTTAAGGTATAGTGAAGCATTCAAGCTTCAAGTTGT
>LXNJ01000024.1_pt1 | contig 97143 bp, 73 predicted proteins | sample 809081 | NCBI WGS metagenome assembly LXNJ01 (sample SAMN04870510, study PRJNA318959) | sponge metagenome | biome: sponge; feature: marine sponge reef; material: water | host: Petrosia ficiformis | place: Greece: Milos, Mediterranean Sea | collected 2013-05-29 | depth 5-7 m
GTTTCCCGGACCCCGGATCGCTGGCCGCAGCCAGCGAGGACGAGGTGCTCGCCGCCTGGGCGGGTCTCGGCTACTACGGCCGCGCCCGCGCTCTCCACCGGGCCGCGCGGCGACTGGCCGCCGAACGCCGGGGAGTTCCGCAAAACGCCGCTTCGCTCCGGAGACTTCCCGGTATCGGCGAGTACACCGCGGCGGCGATCGCCTCGATCTCTTTCAAAGAGCCGGTCGCCGCGGTGGACGGGAACGTCCGGCGCGTGTTGTCCCGGCTGTTTGCGGTTGGGGGGGTACGGGGACGGGCGACGTTCGAGAGGCGTATCCGGGAATTGGCCGACCGGCTCATGGAAGCGGACGACGCCCGTGAGCCGGGCGACTGGAACCAGGCGCTGATGGAGCTCGGGGCGACCGTGTGCACGGCAACCGGTCCCCGCTGCCACGGTTGTCCGGTCCGTGAGTTCTGCTGGGCCCGCCTGGGAGGGAAACCGGAAGAGTTTCCCGAGCGTCCGCCGCCTCGCTCCACGGATTCCGTACGGCTCGCGATGGCCGTGGTGCGGGACCCGGAAGGACGGATTCTGGTGTTTCGCCGTCGTGAAAGCCCGATGCGGGGGCTTTACGAACTGCCGTGCGGCGAGTGCCGGAGCGGGGAGTCCGCGGAGGCCGCGCTCGTGCGGGAGACGGCCGCGAACTACGGGATCCGGCTGCGTCCGGCGCGGGAGTTCCCGGGGTTCCGGCATACCGTGATGCAGCGAAGGATCGCGGTGGTTCCGTTCGAGGCGAATCTCGTGGAGCCGGTCCCGGCCGGCGCCGTTTCGGGAGCCCGTTTCGTGCGTCCGAAGGACCTCGATCGGATCCCGTCCGGTTCGATGCTCAGGAAGGCTTTGGCGCGGGTCGGTTCCACGCGCCAGGGGTCTGAAGTCCGGCCAGAACGTGCCGGAAGTCTGCCTGGGTCACTCGACTAGACTCCGCGCCCGACGAGCGATGAGCACATTTCACGAACGCGTCGAAACCAAGTGGCAGGACCGCTGGGAACGTGAGGGTTCCTTCCGGACGCCGGACCTGCCGGAGGGGCCGCGTTTCTATTGCCTCGAGATGCTGCCCTATCCATCCGGACGCATCCACATGGGGCACGTTCGGAACTACTCCATCGGCGACGTCGTTGCCCGCTACTACCGGCGGAACGGCTTCACGGTGATGCACCCCATCGGATGGGACGCGCTCGGCCTGCCGGCGGAAAACGCGGCGCTCCAGCGGGGAGCCCACCCGGCTGACTGGACGACGCAGAACATCGACCACATGCGGAGGCAGCTCCGCCGACTCGGGTTCAGTTACGACTGGGAGCGTGAGTTCGCCACCTGTGACTCCTCGTACTACCGCTGGAACCAGTGGTTCTTCCTCAAGATGTGGGAGCGCGGACTCGCGTACCGGAAGAACGGCACCGTCAACTGGTGCCCGGGCTGCGAGACCGTGCTCGCCAACGAGCAGGTCGAGGCCGGAAAGTGCTGGCGCTGCGAGGCTGAGGTCGAGGAGCGCGAACTGCCACAGTGGTTTCTCCGCATCACGGATTACGCCGACGAACTGCTGGACGAGATGGAGCGGATGCCCGGCTGGCCGCACAAGGTGCTGGTGCTGCAGCGCAACTGGATCGGACGCTCGGAGGGAGCCGAGATCCACTTCCGGATCCCCGCTCTGGGAGACCGGGGCGACGTTCCCGTGTTCACCACCCGGGTGGACACCATCTACGGCGCTACCGCACTGGTGCTCGCTCCCCGGCATGCTGCCACTGAGGCCATCGCGGCGCAGAACTCCGAAGTGGCGGAATACTGCCGTGCCGCGGCCGCCGCCCACGCCGGCGAGAGCCACCCGACCGGGGAGACCCAAAAGACCGGGGTGAACACCGGCTTTCGGGCGGTGAACCCGTTTTCGGGAGAGGAAATCCCGGTCTTCGTCGCCGACTACGTGCTCATGGAGTACGGGACGGGAGCCGTCATGGCGGTCCCGGCACACGACGAGCGGGACTACGAATTCGCGAAGAAGTACGGGATCGGGATCCGGACCGTCGTCATCCCGAACGATCCCGAGGGTTCCGGGCCGGACGAGAGCGGCGCCTTCGTGGAGTACGGGACCGTGGTGGATTCCGGCCGGTTCAGCGGTTTGCCGACACAAGAGGCCAAGACCGCGATGGCGGAGCACGCGCGCGAGGGCGGCTACGGCGAGCCCAAGATCGCGTGGCGGTTCCGCGACTGGGGGATCTCCCGGCAGCGCTACTGGGGGACGCCCATCCCGATGATCCATTGTCCGGAATGCGGTGAAGTTCCGGTGCCCGAGGAAGACCTCCCGGTGGAGTTGCCGCGGGACGTCGAGATCACGGGCATGGGGGGGTCGGCCCTGTCGAGAATCGAGTCCTGGCGGCGGGTCGACTGCCCGCGCTGCGGGACCCCCGCCCGCCGGGAGACCGACACCATGGACACCTTCGTGGATTCGTCCTGGTACTTCTACCGCTACCTCGATCCGGGGAACGCCGAGGCGCCGTTCGACGCCGAAAAGGCGCGCGCCTGGTTCCCCATCGATCTCTACATCGGCGGCGTCGAGCACGCCATCCTGCACCTCATCTATTGCCGCTTCTGGACCAAGATGATGCGCGACCTGGGGTTGGCCAGCACCGATGAGCCCGTGGTCCGCCAGCTAAGTCAGGGGATGGTCATCAAGGACGGCGCCAAGATGTCCAAGAGCAAGGGCAACATCGTCGATCCTGACGCCGTGGTCGAACAGCATGGGGCCGACGCAATCCGTCTCTACGTTCTCTTCGAGTCGCCTCCCGAAAAGGAGATGGACTGGACCGACGCCCGTTTGTCGGGGCCGGCGCGCTACCTGAGACGGCTGGAACGGATGATCCCCGGAGACGCTGACTGGCTGGTTTCCACTCCCGTCCCGGCGGGGGATGAAGATTTTGCGCCGGAAGACGTGGCGCTCCGGCGGAAGACCCACCAGACCATCCGGCGGGTCACCCGAGATCTCGCAGAACGAATCCACCCGAACACGGCCATTGCCGCCGTCATGGAATTGACCACGGCGTTTTCGCATCGGTTGCCCGAGGCGGTCAGCGAAGCGTCCCGGCGGGCGGTTCGCGAGGCGGTGGAGGCCGTGATTTGTCTCCTGAACCCGATGGCCCCGCACCTCACCGAGGAACTCTGGGAGCGGCTGGGCGGCGAGGCGCTGCTGGTGGACACGCCGTGGCCGGAATGCGACGAGGATCTCGCCCGGGAAGAACAGGTGCTGGTCGTCCTGCAGGTGAACGGAAAACTCCGGGGCCGCCTCGAGGTGCCGGCGGGACTCGAACGCGAGGCGCTTTTGGATCGGGCCCGGGAGAACGCGGGGATCCGCCGTCACCTGGACGGACTCGAGGTTTGCCGCATCGTCACGGTGCCCGACCGGCTCGTGAACTTCGTTGCGGCTCGTCCGTCGTGATTCCCGGCCCCAACTCCGCCCGCAGGCGCTCCTGCGGGGTTTGGGGCCGGAAACCGCTCGCCGGGCTGTTGTTGCTCAGCGCTCTCGGCGGATGCGGCTACCGGCTGGCCGGCGTCGGTTCCGGATTGCCTGGCCACATCCAGATTGTGGCGATCCTGCCCTTCGACAACGAGAGCGCTTTCCCCGAGGTCGAGGAGCAGATGACGGAGCAGATCATCGAGGGGTTCAACCGGCGCGGACGCTATGCGGTGCAGGAGGTGGAGGAGGGGGCGGACGCCGTGATGCGGGGGACGGTGCTGAGCGTGGATTTCTCACCGGCGCAACTCGATCCGGCGACCGGATCGGCTTCCACCTACCTCATCATCGTGCGCGCTACGGTGGAGTTCACCGACGTCGCAAACGACGTGGTGCTGTTCGAGTCCGACGAGTTCACGCTCCGCGACGAGTTTGCGATCGGGGACGATCCCGACGCGGCCTTTGACCGGGAGGGGTTGGCCTTTTCCCGGCTCGCGAGCGCGTTCGCGGACTCGCTGCTGGTCGCGATTCTCGAAGGGTTCTGATGGCCTTCGCCGAAGCCGGGTTCGGCAAGGCCTTCGCCGCGCTCGACCCCGTTCCCGCGGAGAAGATCGCGGATCGGTTGCCGGCCCCCGACGCGGGCGTTCTCTATGTCGTTGGGGGGGCGGACAGTTGGCTTCGCCAGGCGACGCTGCGGAAGCTGGCCGAGCACCATCTCGGGGAACCACCCGCTCCGTTCCGGCTGCGCCGCTTCGACGGCCGGACGGCGAGCGCCGACCAGGTGGTAAGCGCCACCCGGACGGTTTCCTTCAGCGGCGGCCCCGTCGTGCTCATCGAGAACGCCCTTCGGATCGCCCAGCCGCCCGCCAGGGCTCCCGGACTCTCCGGAGTCGTCGCGGAGCTCCTCGATCGGCCACCCGGACGCGCGGTCATCGCCCTCGAATGGGAGCGGAACCCCGACCGCCGGCGCAAGGACTGGAAGGCGCTGGCGGCTTCGCTGAAGGGCGCCGTCGTGGGCGGCGGGGCGCTGCTGATCGACTGCGACGCGCCGCCGCCGGCCCGAATGACCAACTGGATTCGCCGCACTGCGCGCGAGCGCGGTCTCAAACTTCCCGAACAGGGTGCGGAACTGCTCTTCGAGCGCTTCGGCCGCGAGTTGCGCCAGCAGGTAAACGAAATCGAAAAGCTTGCGGTCTACGCCTCCGGCGATCAGGACGGAGACGTCACCCTCCAGGACATGGAGCGCGTGCTCGGGGGCGGCAGCGTGCAGGACCGGTTCCGTTTCACCGATGCTCTGCAGGCAGGCCGGACGGAGGCGGCGCTTGCTTCGCTCGAGGCGCTGCTTCGGGACGGGGAGTCACCGCAGGCGCTCATGGCCCTGCTGTACCGGCTCGTCACCCAGATCCAGTTGGCGCAAGCGCATCGCGGGGAAGAGCCGCTCACCGAAGTGCTGCGGGTGCCTCGCCGGGTCGCCGACGACCTCGAGCGCGCCGCCCGGCGCTTCAGTCCCGTCGAGCTCAGGGCCATGCTCAGGCAGCTCGCCGAAATGGACCTCAGGATGAAGACCACCCGGGTCCCGGATCGCGCCGCGCTCTCGTCCCTGGCGCTGCTCCTCGGCCGGGTGTCATCGGGCGCGCGGCGGCGCGGAACCTGAGGCGTTCGAGCGAACGGGGCCGAAATCTCCGGGCGGACCCATAGGATTCGCGGCGTGACTTCTCCTCCACCACGGGAGCCCGGCATCGACCGGCTCTCGGCCCACCATCTCCACGCGTTGGCCGTGGCCGTACTCATCGACCGCTGTCTCAAGGTGGATCCGACGCACGAGAGACTGGCGGAGCTGGCCGGCAAAGTCGCGGGTTTTGCCGACAAGGAACTGTTTCCCCACTTTCAGGTGGAGGAGACGGCCCTCTTCCCGGCGCTGCGCCCGGTGCTCGACGCCGATGAACTGCTCGACGAGTTGATTGGCCACCACCGGCAGATGGAAGACCTGGTCCGACGGCTCGCGGAGTCGTCCGACGAGGAGCGGGCCTCGCTGCTGAGGCAATTCGGAGCATCGCTTCGCCGTCACATCCGTATGGAGGAAGTCGAGCTCTTCCGGCGAATCGGCAAGGGGCTGGACGAGGCCCGCCGGGAAGAACTCGGCCGGAACGTTGACGACGCGGCTCGGGCGATGGGGCTCACGGTTCACAGGCTTTGGTAAAGACTGGAGTGGGGGCATGACCCCCGAGCCCCTGCACCGGGATCCGAGCCTCATCCCGCTTTCCCATCAACACCAGCACGGGCTCGCGCTCACCGTCTTCATCGACCGGGGGCTGAAGGCGGAACCGACCCGCGAGAAGGGTTTGGAACTCGCGGCGAAGGTGGCCCGTGCCGCCGAGGTCGAACTCCTCGGGCACTTTCGAGTCGAGGAGGAGATCCTCTTCCCCGCGGTGCGGCCCTTCCTGGCATCGGGCGAGCTGCTCGACCGGCTGATCGCCGAACACCGGGTGATGGAGGACCTCGTTCGGCGGATCGCCGACGCGGCGGACGAGGACCGGATTCGGCTCCTGAAGCGGTTCGGGGAAGTGCTCCACGGTCACATCCGCACCGAGGAGCGCCAACTCTTCCAGGACATCCAGGACCGACTGGACCCATCCCAGCTCAGAGAGCTCGGACGGGCGGTCGCCGCCCGGGTCGAGGCCGTCTGCCCGCTCACCGACCGGCTGCCCTGGGCGGAGAAGTAGCCCGCGGCGGCGCTGTTCACGACCTCCGGCTTCGATGCCGCCACGGGGTTCGCCGCCTCCGGAAGGGCCCCGCTCCGTGGTACCCTCCGCGCCGTGATGCAGCTCGACGAATCCGCCCAACCTCCGGAACCCAGCCGGAGAACCGTCCCCGTCGAGGTGCGCCCTTCCGGTACTCGCCATGGTTCTCACCAAGACCCCGCTGCTCGCGGAGACGGTGCGCAAACTGGTGTCCCGGGGGGCGTTCGCTAACGCACACCGCATCCTCGAGAAGCTGCATCCGGCGGATGTGGCGCAGGTTCTCGCCGACCTGCCGGAGGCCTATCGGCTGAAGACGTTCCGGGTCGTCTTCCAGCGGGATCTGAACCTCGCTGCAGCGGCGCTCGGAGAGTTCGGGGTCGAGCGGGCCGCCGACCTGATGCCGCGGCTCGAGCCCGCCGAGATTTCACAGCTTCTCCAGGAACTCGACCCCGACGACGCGGCGGAGTTCCTGAGCGAACTCCCCGAGGAACTCCGGGAGCAGGTACTCCGTGGGATGCGAACCCGCGAGGCCTCGGACGTCGAGGACCTGCTCCAGTATCCGGAGGAGACCGCCGGGCGGATCATGAGTCCGAAGGTATTCTCGGTGCCCGAGGACGCCACCATCGGGGCAACGATCGAGCGGCTCCAGGAGTCTCCCGACGTGGAGATGGTCTTCTACATCTACGTGGTGGACGGCCACGGCACCCTGGTGGGGGTCTTGTCCCTGCGCCAGCTCCTCCAGCGGCGCCCCGGGGCCCTGCTCTCGGAGGTCATGGTGACCGACGTCCTCCGCGTGCGCACCGAGATGGACCAGGAGGAGGTCGCGCAACTGGTGGCGAGCTACAACATCCTCGCGGTGCCGGTGGTGAACCAGCAGGGCAAGCTGGTCGGGGTCATCACGGTGGACGACGTCATCGACGTCATCAAGGAAGAGGCCACCGAGGACATGTACCGGATGGCCGGCCTCGGAGTTTCGGAAAGCGTCTTCACCAAGGCTTCCCGTTCCATCCGGATGCGGATCCCGTGGCTCGCCGTGAACCTTGCGACCGCGTTCCTCGCCGCCTGGGTGGTCAGCCTGTTCGAGGAGTCCATCGCCCGCTTCGCGATTCTCGCGGTGTTCATGCCCATGGTGCCGCTGCTCGGCGGCAACGCCGGAAACCAGACGCTCACCGTGATGGTCCGCGGAATCGCACTCGGGGAGTTGAGCTGGAAGAACAGCCGTCCGGCGCTCCTCAAGGAACTGGCGGTGGGTTCGGCGAACGGTCTGATGATCGGCCTGCTCATCGCCGCGTTCGCGTGGGTATGGAAGGGCGATGCCCGGATCGGACTGGCCCTCGCGTTGGCCATGGTGGGCACCATGGTGGTGGCCGCCATCGTCGGCACGCTCATGCCGCTCACCCTGCGCTGGCTGAAGGTGGATCCGGCGCTCGCATCCTCGGTGTTCGTCACCACCGCCACCGACGTCGCCGGATTCCTGTTGTTCCTCAGTATCGGAGTGACGGCGCTGACCCGCCTCTGAGGGGTGGTCGGGGACCGCCGCCCCTCAGGCCGGCACAGCGGGCCGCAGGCCCGCGGGCGACGCCTTGCCGGCAACTCCTGATGGCGCGACGCGCCTCGGCGTCACAAGTCGAGGAACAGCGATTAGCCTCTGACCTTTCCCCCCACGATGCCCATCAAGCAATCGCGCTGCTTCGTCCTCCGCACCCACCCGGTCGCCGAAGCGGACCGGGTGTGCGTCCTGTTCAGCGGCGATGAGGGGAAGATCCGCGCCTGGGCGCGCGGGGCGCGCCGGCCCAAGTCGCGCTACGGGGGCGCGCTCGACATCGGCAACGAGGTGGAGGCGGGCTGGTACGAGCGGGAAGGCCGGGAGCTCGTACATCTCGACCGCTGCGAACTCGTGACTTCCGCGCTGCCGCTCGCCCGCGATCCGGTGCGGGCAGCCGCACTGGGCTACCTTTCCCGCCTCGTGGATACCTTCGCGCCCGACCGGGAAGCCGACCCCAGGCTCTACCGGTTGATCTCCGCCTGCCGGGACGCGCTGCTCGACGAGCGGCCGGCGGAACTCGTGGTGGCCTATTTCGAGGCGTGGCTGCTCCGCTTGTCGGGCCTCTACCCGCGGCCCGGCCGCTGCTCCTGTGGGGCCGGTTTCGAGGAGGAGGGGGCGGTGTTCTTCGCCGCCGGTCCGGTCTATGCCTGCCATCGCTGCGCTCCCGGGCACGGGGAACCGACGGATCGCCTTTCCGCGCGGGCGCTCGGGCTGCTGGAGAGGTTCTGGGCGGAACCACCGTCCGCACCGGCGCCGGAGGCTTCGACCGCCCGGGAACTCTTCCGGTTCCACGGGCGTCTCACCGCGGGCTACGCCGAGCGGGCCCTCCCGGCCCGCCACGCGCTCGAGGGACTGCTCCGCCCGGTGGTCCATCCGGTCGGAGAATCCGCGCGATGACCTTTCAGGACCTGATCGCGCGGCTGACCCGCTACTGGGCGGACCAGGGCGCCGTTGTCGCCCAGCCGTACGACATGGAGATGGGCGCCGGGACCATGCATCCGGAGACCTTCTTCCGGGTGCTCGGCGCAACGCCCTGGAAGGTCGTCTACGTGCAGCCCTCGCGCCGGCCCGCCGACGGGCGCTACGGCGAGAACCCGAATCGCCTCTACAAACACCACCAGCTCCAGCTCATCCTGAAACCGGCTCCCCAGAGCATCCAGGACCTCTACCTCGAGAGTCTCGCGGCGTGCGGGGTGGACGCAGCGCAACACGACCTCCGTTTCGAAGAGGACAACTGGGCCGCGCCCACCCTTGGGGCCTGGGGAGTCGGCTGGCAGGTGGTGCTCGACGGACTGGAGATCAGCCAGTTCACCTACTTCCAGCAGGCCGGAGGGATCGAACTGGCTCCAATCTCGGTGGAGATCACCTACGGCCTGGAGCGTCTCGCCATGTACTTGCAGGACGTCGATGACGTGTACGACCTGAAGTGGACCGACGGTGTGGACTACCGGACCGTGCGCCTCGCGGACGAGCAGCAGTCGTCGCGCTACGCGTTCGAAGAGGCCGACACGACAGCGCTCAGCCGTGGCTTCGAGGAGGCGATCACCGAAGGAACCCGCCTGATCGAGAGCGGGTTGGTCCTGCCCGGTTACGAGCAGTGCCTCCGCGCCTCCCATCTCTTCAATCTGCTCGATTCCCGGGGGGCCGTTTCCGTCAGCGACCGCCCGCGCCGCATCCTGGCGGTGCGCGGACTGGCGACGGCTGCCGCGCACCGCTACCTGGCCGACCCATGAGCGGACGCGAACTCCTGATCGAGATCGGGTGCGAAGAGATCCCTGCCGACTGGGTGGATGGGTTGGCGCAGGAGTTCGCGACGGCCGTCTCCGGAGGTCTCGCCCGGGAGCGGCTGACGGCGGACAACATCGCCCCTTACGGCACCGCGCGCCGGTTGGTGGTTCACGGCGCCGGGATTCCTGAGTCCCAACCGGACGAGGTTCGCGAAATCCTGGGCCCCCCGTGGCGCGTGGCCAAGGACGGCGACGGCGGCTGGAGCCGGGCCGCCGCCGGTTTTGCCCGCCGGCAGGGAATCGAGGAAGCGGAGTTCGACGAGCGTCTTCAGGCGGTGAAGACTTCGCGCGGCGAATACCTGGGTATCCGTCAGGTCGTGACCGGAGAGCCGGCCAGCCGGATCCTGCCCGGGATCCTGGAGGACGCACTGCGGGCTTTGCCTCTGCCGAAGGCCATGAATTGGGACGCCTCGATCGGCGGTAAACCCTTCGCTTTTGCTCGTCCCATCCGCTGGATTGTGGCGCTCTTCGGGGATGAGGTCATTCCCTTCCGCATTGGGGTGACCGGGGGCGCGCCAGTGGTGGCCGGGAACCGCAGCCACGGCCATCGCGCGCGGACGGCGGTGGATGGAGAGAAGCCCGGCGCCTCGTTTTCGGTGGATTCGCTGGGAAGTCTCAGGGACGGCCTTCGGCGCCGCTATGTGGTGCTCGACGACGAGGAAAGGAAGCGCCGGCTGGCCGAAGCGCTGGGACGCTGCGAGGAGGAAGCGGGGGAGTCTGCCGAGGTCGGCAATCAGGCGGACGTTCACAAGAACCTGGTGGAGTACCCCGGGGCCATTGCGGGCCAGTTCCCCGACGAATTCCTGTTGCTGCCGAAGGAGATTCGGGACACCGTCCTCATTCACCACCAGAAGTACTTCCCGTTTCCGACGAGACCGTTCTTCATCGCCGTCACCAACCTGCCGGACGATCCGAAGGGGCGGGTCCGGCGCGGCGCCGAGCGGGTCGTTGTGGCCCGCCTGCGGGATGCGCGTTTCTTCTGGGATGAAGATCGGAAGATCCCACTCCCCGAGACGCGCCCGCGCCTCGCGGGGGTGGTCTTCCATCGGAAGCTCGGCAGCTTTCGGGAAAAGGCGGACCGGATGGAGGGGTTGGCTGCCTGGATCGCCAGTGAGATCAAAGCAGACGCCGCAGCGGCGTCCCAAGCCGCCGGGTTTTCGAAGTGCGACCTGACGGGGAATCTGGTGGGGGAGTTCGCTTCGCTCCAGGGTGTCGCGGGGGGATTGCTCCTTCGCGAGGAGGGAGCCTCGGAGGCGGTGTGGCAGGCGGTCCATGACCACTACCGGCCGGCGGGGCTCGAGGGCGACCTCCCGCGCGGCCCGGAGGGAGCGGTCGTTGCGCTGGCCGACCGTGCGGACACCCTTGCCGGCCTCTACCTTGCCGGGGAGGAACCTTCGGGCTCGGGGGATCCCTTCGCCCTGCGGCGGGCGGCGCTCTCGATGATTCGCGTGCTGCGAGACGGTCCCCGGGAATACCCGGAACACCGGAGTGGTTGGCCGTCACCCGCAGCCCTGCTGCATCGCGCCCTCGCGGAGTACGCGCCAGATGACCAGGCGCGCAGGGCAACCGCACAAAAGCTCGCGGCCTTCGTGCAAGACCGGCTTCCACACGCTCTTGTCGGCGCCCGAACGCCGCGCGGGGTGGTGGGCGCCGTTCTCGCGATCCGGAACGCCTCGCACCCGGTGGCCGACACCTGGCAGCGGATCGTGGATCTCGCGAAGGCCGTAGGTAGCGGGGACTACGCCACCCTCGCGGAGGCGTCGCGGAGAGTCCGGCGCATTCTCCCAGCCGCGATTCGGGAGGCGAGGGGAGTCGGCCTCGACCCGGCCCTTCTCACCGAGCCGGCCGAGTGCGAGCTTTACGGCATGCTCGAGCGGGTCGAGGCCGAGGTCTCGCGCTGCTTCGGCGAGACGCGGTATTTCCCGGCGTTTCAGGCGTTGGCCACGCTCTCTCCCGCCATCGCCACCTTCTTCGACGATGTGCTGGTCATGGCCGAGGACCCTGCCGTGCGCGCAAACCGCTTGGCACTGCTCGCCCGACTGGATGCGCTCTTCAGCCAGGTGGGAGACTTGAGCCAGATCGAATCGGCGGCGTCCTGAGGCTCGCCGGTGGGGAGAATTCGGCGGCTGCCGCCGGCGGTGGCCAACCAGATCGCCGCTGGCGAAGTGGTCGAGCGGCCGGCCGCGGTCGTCCGCGAACTCGTCGAGAACTCGATCGATGCCGGCGCCGCGACGATCTCGGTGCGCGTCAGGGACGCGGGCAGGACCGAGATCCGCGTGAGCGACGACGGGGTCGGGATGAGCCGGGAGGACGCCCGCCTGGCGCTGGAACGGCACGCCACCAGCAAGATCGAGTCCGTGGACGACCTGACCGCCATCGGTTCGCTCGGGTTTCGGGGAGAGGCACTGCCCTCGATCGCTTCGGTCTCCCGGTTCCGCCTGCGCACCCGGGAGCAGGATGCCGGCGCCGGGTGGGAAATCGGTGTGGAAGGGGGTGCGACGGTCGCCGACAAGCCCACGGGGATGCCGCCCGGGACCGTGGTGGAGGTGCGGGACCTGTTCTTCAACACCCCGGCGCGGCGCAAGTTTCTCCGAGCGGCAAGGACCGAGACCTCCTACATCGTCCAGGCGGTTTCGAATCTGGCGCTCTGCTGGCCGCAGATTCGCTTCGATCTGCGGAGCGGAGACCGGCAGGTGTTCGCCCTCGAGCCGAGCGGCGATGCCGAGGAGCGGCTCGGGCAACTCGAACCCCGCTGGGCCCGGGACGCCATTCCGATCGAGGCGCGCGCCGGGTCGATCGGTGTCCGGGCGTTCTTGTCCCCACCGATGGCGGCGCGCGGCGCCTCCGCCCGGCTGCTGCTGTTCGTGAACGGCCGGCCCATCAAGGACCGGCGCCTCTTTCACGCGGTCACGGATGCCTACCGGCGGCTTTCCAGCCTGAGCGGCACGCCGAAGGCCTACGTGTTTCTCGAGGCGCCGCCGGATGTCGTCGACGTGAACGTACATCCCGCGAAGGCGGAGGTGCGCTTCGCGGATCCCGATGCGGCCAGGGGCGCCGTGTTCCGCAGCGTTCGCGCGGCGCTCGAAGGATCCCCGAAGCGGGTGGACCTGGGAGCGCCCGCCGGCGCCCGAGCCGCCGGGCGCCCGGCGGGAACCGGGGAATCGCCCGCCGGCGCCAGCGGGGCGGGGGAGGGCGCCGCGCCATCCGGAGATCGGCTGCGGCCGCCAGGGTGGGACGGAAAGAGCGTTGGCGAACTCCTTTACGGCGCTGGAGGAGTGGAGGAGCGGTCGCGGGCCGGGTATCTGGACTTCGGCGCCACGCCGCCGAAAGTGCTCGGTCAGTTCCGGCGGACCTACATCGTGGCGGAAGCGCACTCCGAGTTGTTGGTCATCGACCAGCACGCGGCGGACGAACGGGTGATCTTCAACCGACTCATGGAAGCCTCGAGCGAGCGGCGCACGCGGGAACTCCTGCAACCGGTTGCGCTCGAACTCTCGCCGGTGGAGCGCGCGGCGCTCGCGGACGAACAGGAACGGCTGGCCGCGGCCGGCTTCGATGTCGAACCCTTCGGCGGTGATTCCTGGATCCTGCGGGGAGTCCCGGAGGTACTCGGGGTCGGCCGCGGGCTTGACGTCCTGATGCGCTCGCTCGCTTCCGAGGAGAGCGAATGCACGGCCGCCGCCGCCCACGACGCCCGCGCCCGCATCATGGCGCGGGTCGCCTGCCATGCCGCGGTGACCGCCGGGGTCACGCTGACGACCGAGCGAATGAACGAAGTGCTCGTTTCGCTCTGGGGGACGGCGAATCCCTCCACCTGCCCGCACGGACGCCCCACGGTGTTGCGCCTCGATCTGCCGTTCATCGAGCGGCGCTTTGGACGGAGCTAGGCAAGGAAAGCAGTGGCAAAGAAAACAAAGGTTCGACAGGAGCGCCTCCCCACCGCGGTGACCCTTGCGTGGATGCGCTATTTCACGGGACGCACGCTGATGATGGTGGGCATGCTGGTGGTGACCGGGGCGGCCGCACTCTTCTTTGGGGCGGATGCCGAGCGGCGCATGCTGGTCTTCACCGGGGTGGGCGCGGCGCTGTTCGTCACCGGATGGCTGCTCTCCAAAAAGCGCCCTCCGGAGGCGCGCTGATTGCCGGCGCCGCCTTCAACTCCAGGCGAGGATCCCCCTGGCGCACCCCGGTGGTGGGTGATGCCGGTCCGGAGGCCGCTACCGCGAGGCCAGCCGGCGGCTCCTCCTCTTACCCCCCGATGCCGTCGGCGGTGAAGAAACTCACCACCGACTCGAGTGCTTCCTTCTCCTCGTCGAGTTTGTGCTTGAGGACCCGCCTCACGGTGGCAATGCCGACTACCTCGTCCCCGTCCACGATCGGGAGGTGCCGGAAGTCATTGGAAACCATGATCTCGAGCGCCTGCTCGAGCGAGGTGTCCGGGGTGATGGTGACCGGCTCGGTGGTCATCGCCTCTCCGACGACGGTGGTTTCGGGGTCCCGGTGCATGGCCACCACCCGGGTCATCAGGTCACGCTCGGTGAAGATCCCCGCGAGCGTGCCGTCGGCATTCATGACCGCGGCCGCCCCGGTCCGGTCCTGCACCATGGCCTTCACCGTCGCGCAGATGGTCTCTTCCGGGGGAACCCGGGTGGCCGGCCGGTGGCTGATCTTGAGCAGCGGATCCATGACTACGTCCTTCGGTGATTGCGGTTTGAGAACGGCAAGTTTCGCAAAAGGCGGGCGTGATGGCAATTTCCGCTCGCCGCGATCGGGAAAGGGAACAGAATTGTCCGCTCCCCCGTCATAGAAACGCCCCCGGCATGCGCCTCGCCATCGTCTGTTATCCAACCCACGGCGGAAGCGGTGCGGTTGCCTCCGATCTGGCGATCGGGATGGCGGACGCCGGACATGAGGTCCATGTGGTGAGCTACGCCGTGCCCTTCCGCCTGCGGCGGTTCCATCCGGGAGTGCGGCTCCATGAAGTCGAGATCGCGTCCTATCCGCTCTTCCGCTACCCGCCGTACACCCTCGGGCTCGCGACGAAGCTGGCCGAAGTGGCGAGTGAGGGCGGCTTCGACATCATCCACGCGCACTACGCGGTGCCGAACGCGGTGAGCGCCTTTCTCGCCCGGGAGATCATCGGGGACGGTCGAACCCGGGTCGTGACCACCCTCCACGGAACCGACATCACGCTTGTCGGCGCGGACAAGTCCTTCGACCGGGTCATCCGGTTCACGCTCGAACGCTCCGATGCGGTCACCGCCGTCTCGGCCTATCTCGCCGACCGGACCCGGCGCGACTTCGCGCCGCACGTTCCGGTCGAGGTGATCCCGAACTTCGTGGATGCCGCCCTGCCGCCGCCCGGGCCGGAACGCTATGCCCGTGACGCCTGGGCCCCGGACGGTGAGCGCATCCTCATGCACATCTCGAACTTCCGTCCGGTGAAGCGCATCAGCGACGTGGTGCGGGTCTTTGCGGAGGTTCGCCAGCAACTGCCTGCCAAGCTGGTGCTGGTCGGCGAGGGGCCGGAACGGCTTTTTGCCCAGCAACTCGTGCGGGAACTGGAGTTGACCGCGGACGTGATCTTCCTGGGCCAGCAGGACGACATCCGCGGACCGCTTGCCTGTGCCGACCTGCTGCTCTTGCCGAGCGAGCAGGAGAGCTTCGGCCTGACGGCGCTGGAGGCGATGGTGACGGGGGTTCCCGTGATCGCGACCACCATCGGCGGCCTTCCCGAGGTGGTCGCGGATGGCGAATGCGGACGCTTGTTCCCGGTCGGCGACGTCCGCGGGATGGCGGCGGAAGCGGTCCGCCTGCTGACCGACGAGCCGGCCCGCCGGGCGATGGGCCAGGCGGGCCGCGAACGCGCGATCACGCTCTTCGCGCGGGAAGTCGTGCTGCCGCGTTATGAAGACCTCTACCGGCGGGTGGCGGCGGGAACGCGGCCGCTTCCGGTCCGCTGATCCGTCTCAAACAGCGGCATCATTCCGGATAGATGTCCTCCCGGTAGCCGAGGGCGTTGGGCCGCTCGGCGAGGTAGGCCTGATCCACGAGGCTGCCCACTCCGAGGGTGGCGGCCCATCCGGCGAGGGAACGCACCGGAACCGCCAGCGGGACTTCGCGGGCGCAGAACGCGTCGATCTGGCGCCCCAGGCGGGTTCGGGCGGCCGGTTGGAGGGGCTTTTTGAGATGTCCGGCCAGGTGGAGCAGCACGTTCTGGTGCGTCCCCACCGATGCCGGTTCGGCCAGCCCGGCGAGGAAGGAGTCCCGGTAACCGGGCAGGGCGGCTCCGGCGTCCCGCACTCCGGCGAGCGACCGTCCCAGGCGCCTGGCGACCCCTTCGGAATGCGCCATCAGGACCATCTTCCACCTCGCGTGGAAGTCGTAGAGCGTCGAGACCTCCAGGGAAACGGCGTCGAGTTCCCGGATTTCCGCCAGTGCGAACACCCGGGTAAGCCAGTGGTCCCGAAGCGCCGGGTGTTCGAGTTCCCCCTCACAAATGCGGGGCACGCCGGGAAGGGCCTCGGCCAGGCCGCCCGCGAAGACGCCGGTTCCGTCTTCGGAGACCACCGCGCCATCCCGGTGGAGTTTCACGTCGCCCATCCCGCAGCTCGGCGAGCGCGACTTGAGCACGATTCCGGCAACCCCGGCGTCGCGAAAGCGATCCGCTGCCAGCCGCGTGTAAACGTCCATGGTGTCGGTCAGGTCCTCGTTCAGGGAGCCCAGCAGCCGCGTCGCTCCATCTCGTTCTTCCAGCCGGATCCTGGGCCGCGGCACCCCCAGGCCGATTCCGACCTCCGGACACTCCGACACCAACTCGAAGGGTCCTCCGAGGTTGCCGGTGACGTAGCTGCTCTGCCGGTGTCCACCGTCGTAACGCACTTCCTCCCCGAGCAGACACCCCGAGACCGCGATCCGGATCCTGGCCGGCGGTCCACCTGTTTCCTTCACGCCCGGAATTGCACCACGCCGGCGCCCGGCGCGCCCGCGGCAGGATCCTGCCCTGCGACAATCCGGCTCGTGGTGACCGCAGCGACCGACTTCCACACGCGGGTAACCTCGTGCCGGGCGTGTCCACGCCTCGTTGCCCATCGCGAGGCGGTGGCGGCGGACCCGCCGCGCCGCTTCCGCGGACACGAATACTGGGCGCGACCGGTCCCCTCGCTTGGCGAGGAGGGTTTCCGGGTGCTGATCGTGGGCCTCGCTCCGGCGGCCCATGGCGCGAACCGCACCGGCCGCATGTTCACCGGGGACCGCTCGGGAGAGTGGCTCTACGAGGCGCTCCACCGCTTCGGTTTCTCCTCCGCCCCGCACTCGCCGGATCCGCAGGACGGCCTGCGACTGATCGGCGCCCGGATCACCGCCGCGATTCACTGCGCCCCGCCGGACAACCGGCCCACTTCCGCGGAACTGTCCGCGTGCCAGCCTTTCCTGGAAGAGGAAATCCGCCAGGCGACGCGCCTTCGGGTCGTTGTGGCTCTCGGCGCCATCGCCTTCCGCGCCTTCCTGCGCACCTGGAAGGCACTCGGGCGCGAAGTCCCGAAGCCGGCCCCGGCGTTCGGGCACGCGGCAACCGCCGAGATCGCGTCCGGAGTGCATCTCCTGGCGAGTTACCACCCGAGTCAACAGAACACCTTCACGGGTCGGCTCACCCGCCCGATGTTCTACGGGGTTTTCGACGCCGCACGCCGGCTCGCCGGTCCGTAGGACGGCCGTTCGGCCGGGCGGGTCCCCGGGGAAGGGTCGGGTCTGTCGGACAGAGAGCGTGCGGCCGGCTGACGGGACGGTGGCCCGGTCCGGGGTGTTCCCGGGGGCCGGGCCAATCTCCGGAAACCGCGATCCATCACAATCCGCACCTGGAATCCCGAGCGTGTCCCATCAACCATCCTCAGCCGCCCTTCCGACCACGGAGCGCTTTCTCGAGTCCGACGACCCGGCGCGCACGCGTCTGGCACTCAGTTGGACCCCGGGAACCGACCCTCGGGCGCCGGTCTGGATCTTCCTGCACGGGCTGGGATCCGACCGAAAGGGAGCGAAGGCGCTGAGGATCCGGGACCACCTTTTCGGCCGCGGGCCGGGCTTTGTGGCCCTCGATTTCACCGGCCACGGGGACTCCGGAGGCAACTGTCACGGCCTTTCGCTCGCCCGGAATCTGGATGACATCGGTCGGGCCGTTTCCTTCGTGCGGGAGGAGGCGCCCGCGGCGACCCCGATCCTCGTGGGATCCTCCATGGGGGGAATTGCCGCGCTCTGGTACGCAGCGCTCAATCCAGGCGCGATCCACCGGGTGTTCGCCATCGCTCCTGCCTTCCTGATGGCGGCGCGTTTCGCCGCCAGCCTTTCTTCTGCCGCCCGCAGGGACTGGGGCGATCGGGGATTCCTGTCCGTAGCGATCGGAGATCGGGACCTTGAAATCGGCTGGGGGATGGTCACGGACGAGGACGCCTATCCCATGGAACGCCTGGCGGCGGACCTCAGGACACCGTCCCTCGTGATCCACGGCGACGAGGACGCGGTGGTCCCGGCGGAGCTCTCGCGGGAATTCACGGGTTCCTGTTCCGTGGCGGACCTCGTCGAAATCGAAGGGGGCGACCACCGCCTGACCGACCGGAAGGACCTTCTTTTCGAAATCATGTGGGCCGCCGCCTCGAACGAGGTCCGCCCGCCAGCCTGATGTCCGCACTGTTCGTGGCGCTGAGCCTCTACGCGGCGGTGCTGGTCGCGGCCTTCGGATTCGGGCTCGTGATCGAGCGGGGCGTGCGCGCCTTCTTCCGCAAGAAGGCCGAGAAAACGCAGACCGATTGGGATGACTGGGTGGCGTCGGAAGGCTTCCACCTGGTGCCGTCCCTGCTCCTTGCGGTCGTCGCCACCCGAATCCTGATGACGGTGCGGCCGCCGTCCGACAGCGTGGAACCGCTGGTGACGACCGGGCTGCAGGTGGTTCTGGTGCTGGCCGCGATCCGGGTCGGAGTGGACCTGGGCCTCGCGAGCCTCCGTATCCGGCAGAAGCGGCTCGGCCACCAGGGCGTCTCCATTCTTCGCAACACCCTCGTGGGCGTGGCGCTCACCGCCGGGGTGCTCGTGGTCCTGGACCAGCTCGGGATCTCGGTAGCGCCCCTGCTTGCGACGCTCGGCGTCGGTGCGCTTGCCCTTGCCCTTGCCCTCCAGCCGACTCTCGGGAACATCTTTGCCGGAATCCAGCTCGTCGCCGCCGCGCAGTTCAAGGTGGGCGACTTCCTGCGCGTGAACGAAGTGGGGGTGGAGGGGTACGTCACCGACATCGGCTGGCGGACCACCACGCTGAGAACCCTGCTCGACAACTACGTGATCATCCCCAACTCCCAACTTGCCGATTCGGTGCTCACGAACCTGTACACCCCCGATCCCCGGGTTCGGCTCAGTATCGCCGTGGGCGTCCACTACGACACCGATCTGGAAGAGGCCGAACGCATCGCCCGCGGGGTGATCCGTGAGGTTCAGGACGAAACCGAGGCGGGGGTCTCCCGCTTCGAGGGCGACGTCCGCTGGACGGCGTTCGGAGATTCGGCGATCACGTTCGACGCGATCCTGCAGGCGAACAAGCCGCTCGACCGCTTCGACGTCGCCAGCGCCTTCATCAAGCGGCTCCATCGCCGCTACGACGAAGCGGGCATCGAAATTCCGTATCCGATTCGGAACCTGTATCTGCGAACCGGGGTGGAAGTGACCGGCCCGGAGCGCAGGACGACGGAGTCGGACGACGGATAACGGGCTGTCGAATCAGCGCCGTTTCAAGGGTCTTCACAAGGAGCAGGTTCCAGGTGACAGCAGCACAATCGACGGGCAGCGGAGTCAAGGCGTCCTCGATCCGCTACCAGCCGGACGAAAGGCCGCCGGAGGCGCTTGCCTTCGGTCTCGGCCTCCAGATGGCGATCCTGCAGATCGCGGGCATCGTCCTCACCCCCGCCATCGTGATCCGCGCCGCCGGGCTCGGCGAGCCTTACCTCTCCTGGGCCGTCTTCGCCGCGCTTACCGTGTGCGGCGTTTCCACGATCCTGCAGGCGAACCGGATCGGCCGGTTCGGGGCCGGACATGTGCTCCTCATGGGTACTTCCGGTGCCTTCATCGCGATTTCGGTCGCGGCGCTCCGGGAGGGAGGCCCACCGCTCCTCGCGGTTCTGGTCCTCGCTTCATCCCTGTTCCAGTTCGGGCTCGCCTTCCGGCTCACCTGGCTGCGCCGCGTGATCACGCCGACCGTCGCCGGCATCGTGATCATGCTGATCGCAGCCACCGTGATGCCCATCCTGTTCCCGTTGCTCGGGCAGGTCCCCGACGGGGCTTCGTCGCTGGCGGCGCCCTTGAGCGCGGGGGCGGCGCTCGCGGTCTTCGCCGGGCTTGCGCTCCGGGGAAGGGGGGTTCTGCGGCTTTGGGCGCCGATCATCGGGGTCGCCGTCGGATCCGCGGTGGGGACGCTCACCGGGATCTTCGATTTCGAGCCGGTCAGGAACGCGGGCTGGATCGGCATTCCCACCGGATGGCCGGGGCTCGACTTCTCGTTCGGGGCCTCCTTCTGGGCGCTCCTGCCGGCTTTCGTCTTCGTGACGCTCATCGGCGCCATCGAGACGATCGGAGATTCCATCGCCATCCAGCGCGTTTCCTGGAGGAGGCCCCAGGCGCCCGACTACCGCGTGGTGGCGGGCGCGGTCGCCGCCGACGGGGTGGGCAACCTGCTCTCCGGGGTCCTGGGGACGGTCCCGAACACGACCTACTCGAACAGCATCTCGATGACCGAGCTGACCGGGGTGGCTTCACGCCGGGTCGGAACCTGGATCGGCGTCAGCTTCCTCGGCCTCGCCATGTTCCCCAAGGTGGCGGCTCTCTTCCTCGCGATTCCGGGTCCGGTAGTAGGCGCTTTCGGGCTCGGCCTGATCGGGATCCTGTTCAGCCTCGGCATGCACATGGTCGCGAAGGACGGAATGAGCCTGCAAAAGGCCGTCATCGTGGGGCTCTCGTTCTGGATCGGCACCGGATTCCAGGCCCGGGCCATTTTTCCCGAGGCTCTCGAGGGCTTTTGGGGGGTGCTGCTCGACAACGGAATGACGGCCGGCGGCCTGGTGGCGATTCTGCTGATGGTCTTCCTGAATCTCACCGGGGCCCGGCCGAAGCGGCTCCTGGCCACGCTCGACATGTCGGCCGGAGCGAAGATCGAGGACTTCCTGAGAGCTCAGGCCGGCCGCCGCGGGTGGGACGAGGGGTCCATATCCCGCCTCGTTTCCGCGGGGGAGGAGGCGCTCCTCACCCTGCTCGAGGGGGGAGCCCCTGGCGAGGCGGAGGCGCGCCGACTGCGCCTCACGGCGCGGACCGGACGGAGGTCCGCCGAGCTGGAGTTCGTCGCGGCCGCCGGCGATCTCAACATTGAGGACCGATTGACGATGATGGGCGATCGTCCCGAAGTGCCCGACGAAAGCGAGATCTCGCTGCGTTTGTTGAAGCACTACGCGAGTTCGGTGCGGCACCAGAAGTACCACGACGTGGACATCGTGACGGTGGAGGTGGAAGGGCGGTCCTGAGGGGATGGGCCGCAGACCGCCGCAATGAGCACTGCCCGTCGCGTCGCCGCGATCGCGCCCGCGTCGCTCGCCCTGGCGGTCACCGCCACGGCCGGGGAGTCCTGGACGATCGCGTCGGGCGAGGTGCGGCCGCGGTGCCGGCTGAAGCCGGCGTTCCAAGCCGCTTCTGCGGTCCTGCCCGGTCCGAGATCCATTACTCAACCAAGCCGCATTTTCACAGCAACTGGGGGCGAGGCCCAGTTCTCCCGGTGGGGGGGCGGTTCAGCCGGGATGGATCGCCCGTCGAGCCCCCACCGGGAGAACTGGGCCGCGCGGGTTTTGCCACAGGCTGGCGCCCCGATGCGGATTTGAGCCGGAATCCGGTGAATCAGGGTGTTGTACGCTCGCTGACCGGCCGTGCGACGGCCCGAACCAGAGCTGTAGTGAGGGAGGCGAGACCCATGTTTCTTCCGCTTGCATCATTCCGGAGCCGGCGTTCCCGGCCCCGGTTCCTGCTGGCTGCAATCCTGCTGCTGGTGGCAGCGCCAACCGGCGCCCAGACCCCCGAGCAGGTCGAATCGATCCTGAACCGGATCGAGTGGCGGAACATCGGACCGGCGATCATGGGAGGTCGCATCGACGACGTCGCGGTCGTCGAGTCCGACCCCAAGGTCTTCTGGGTCGGCACTGCTTCGGCGGGCGTCTGGAAAACCGAGAACCACGGGATCACCTGGATTCCGCAGTTCCAGGACGAGGAGGTGTCCTCGATCGGCTCCATCGCGGTTTCGGCCTCGGATCCCTCGGTGGTCTGGGTGGGCACCGGCGAACCGGCGAACCGGCAGAGCAGTTCCTGGGGCAACGGGGTCTACCTCTCCACCGACGGCGGGACCACCTGGACCCACAAGGGCCTCGAGGACACCCACCACATCGGTCGGGTCCTCGTGCATCCGACGGATCCCGGAACCGTGTACGTCGCGGCGCTCGGCCACCTGTGGGGCCCGAACGACGAGCGCGGTGTCTATCGGACCCGTGACGGGGGTGAGACCTGGGACCGGGTGCTTCACGGCGACGAGAACACCGGGGCGGTAGAACTCGCCATGGATCCCGAAAGCCCGGACACTCTCTACGCGGCGCTCTACCAGCGGCGGCGGCGCGCCTACGGCTTTGCGGGCGGCGGCCCGGGAAGCGGGATCCATCGCACCACCGACGGCGGGGATACCTGGATGAAGCTGGGTGGCGGACTGCCCGACGGCGACACCGGGAGGATCGGCCTCAACGTCTATCGCCGGGATCCCCGCATCGTCTACGCGATCGTCGAGAACCGGGAGGGCGGCGTCTTCCGTTCCGAGGACAAGGGGCTCACCTGGGAGCGGATGAGCGACACGAATCCGCGTCCGATGTACTACAGCCAGATCCGCATCGACCCCAACAACGACCAGCGCATCTGGGTGCTCGGAACCCAGATGTACTACTCCCAGGACGGCGGGCGGACCTTCGCCACCGACTGGGTGCAGCGCATCCACGTGGACCACCACGCGCTGTGGATCGATCCCGCCGACTCGAACCACATGGTGCTCGGGAACGACGGCGGGATCCATATCTCCTGGGACCGGGGCCGGAGCTGGGACTTCGTGAACACCATTCCGCTCGGCCAGTTCTACGAGATCGGCCACGACATGGGCACGCCCTACATGGTCTACGGCGGCCTCCAGGACAACGGAAGCTGGGGCGCGCCGTCGCGCACTTTCTTCCGGCAGGGGATCAGCAACGAGGACTGGTTCCGGATCGGGGGCGGCGACGGGTTCTACACCGAGGCCATCCCGGGCGATCCGGATACCGTCTACGTGGAGTCCCAAAACGGCAACCTGCGCCGGCTGAACCGCCGGACGTCGGAGACCAAGCTGATCCGGCCGCAGCCGGAGAACGGCGGCGAGCGCTATCGCTTCGACTGGAACAGCCCCATCGTGATCTCGCCGCACGATCCCGACACCGTGCTCTACGGTGGCAACCGGCTGTTCATCTCCACGAGCCGGGGTGACGCGTGGACCCGCACCGAGGATCTCACGAAACGTCTCGACCGCGACGAACTGCCCATCATGGGTGTTCCGGTGACCGACGACACCCTGTCCCGCCACGACGGGATCTCGAGCTTCGGACAGATCGTGACGATCGCCGTCTCCTCCCTGGAGGAGGGCGTCATTTACGTGGGCGCCGACGACGGCAACCTGCAGCGGAGCCGGGACGGCGGGGAGACCTGGGACAACCTGACCGGGAACCTGCCCGGAGTGCCGGACCAGACCTACGTGACCCGGTTGATCGCCTCGGCGCACTCGGCGTCGAGGGTCTACGTGACCCTCGATGGGCACCGGAACGACGACTACTCCACCTATGTGTTCCGGAGCGACGACTACGGAGACAGCTTCGACTCCATCGGGGGAACGTTGCCGCCGGAGGCCGCGCTCAACGTGATCCGCGAGCACCACGACAACGAGGACTTTCTGGTGACGGGCGGCGAATTCGGGGTTTACGTGACGCTTGACCGGGGCGCCAACTGGCACCGGATCGGCGGCCAGATCCCGACCGTGCCGGTGGACGACCTGGCGATCCATCCGCGGGAGAACGACCTGATCCTCGGGACTCACGGCCGGAGCGTCTGGATCGCCGACGACATCGCCCCGCTCACGACCCTCGACGCTTCCGTCTTCGAGAAGGATGTCCACCTCTTCCCGGTTCGCGACGCCGTGGCCTGGCGCATCTACACCCACAAGGGGAATACCGGGCACAAGTTCTTCATTGCGCCGAACCCTCCTGAGGGGGCCCTTCTGCACGTGTATGCGAAAGCGGAGGGGGATGCGGAGATCACCGTCAGCGCCGCGGGCGGCGATGCGGTCCGCACCCTGAAGGCCGAGCTGGAGCCGGGGCTCAACCGGGTCAACTGGGATCTCCGCTACGACTCCCCGGTCCCGGACGGCGGCCAGGGCTTTGGCGGTCCGCCGCAGGGTCCGCGCGTGCTTCCCGGCTCCTACACCGTCCGGGTGGCGAGCGGCGACGCTGCGGCCGAGGGTTCCGTGCAGGTGTCGGAGGATCCCCGCATCCAGATTCCGGATGCCGACCGCAGAGCCAACCACGACGCTCTGGTTCGCCTCACCTCGATGGTCGCCGGAATGACCAGGGCCCACGAGGCGGCCGAGGCCACCGCCGAGGAAGCCGCGGACCTGGTCCAGGCGTTCGTCTCCGAACCGGACAGCGACCTTAAGACCCGGGTCGGGGAGTTCCGGGAGGCGGCCGCGGAGGCGGCCAGGAATCTCTCCCGGAACGAAGGGCATCAGGGACGCGGCGCCTGGCCACGGCCGCTTTTTGCCCGGATCGGGGCCGAGGCGCGGGGTCTCGACGCCTATACCGAGGCCCCGAACGCCGAGGTTCTCGCCCGCATCGATGCGATGAGCTCGGAATACGACGAACGGATCGCCGCCTGGGAGGCGGTGCGAGGCCAGATCGATTCCCTGAACGAGGCGCTCCGCGGCGCTGGCCCGCCACGGCTCACGCTGCGCCCGGGTGGCGCCGATTAGTGTGGTGTCCCGTAAGTCGTGCGAGTCACCAAGAGCGGCGAGGCGCCCGGCTGACAAGGCGCGAATCGGGAGGAATACCGAGTGTATTCCGACTGATTCGCAACACCGAGCGCAGCCGTTCAGCCGGGATGCATCGCCGCTCGAATGCCGTACGATTTGCGGGACACTGCACTAGCCGGTGTGAGTTAATTCCCCCGCGACGACTCTTCCAACTCCAGGAGAAACACCATCGATGTCCCGTCTGCTCCAAAAGAACCTGAGCCGCGCCGAATTCCTGAAGCTCTCGAGCGCGGCCGCCGCTGCCGGGCTCACCACCGCGGCCGGTTGCCAGACCGCCGCGTCCAGCCGCCCCGACATGGTGGTCCACAACGCACGGGTGTACACGTCGGAATACTCCGAGGGCTCGGAGACGATGGACCGGGCCGAAGCCTTCGCCGTCCAGCACGGCAAGTTCGCGGCCGTCGGGTCGAACGACGAAGTGATGAACCTCGCGGGGCCCGGAGTGGAAGTGGTGGACGCCGGTGGGATGGCGGTCGTTCCCGGTTTCATCGACGCCCATTGCCATCCGGGTGGGATGCGGGACCTGTTCGAGGTGAACCTCGACGTCCGGACCATCGAGGACATCAAGCTGGCGATTCGGGCCGCGGCTGCCGACACGCAGGCGGGCTACTGGGTGGACGGGTTCAAGTACGACGACACCAAGGTCACCGGCGAGAACGGGGAGTACCGCCGGATCACCAGGCACGATCTGGACGAGGCCACGACGGACGTTCCGGTTCGCGTCTCCCACCGGGGCGGCCACATCTATTGGTACAACTCCAAGGCCTTCGAGATGGCCGGCGTGACCAACGACGTCGCCGATCCACCGGGCGGCCGTTTCGAAAAGGACGCGAACGGGGAACTGACGGGCCTCGTCGAGGAGCGGGCCGACGACGTCTTCAACGGGGTCGGCCAGCGGCGGGTTTACGGCCGGGCCGAGTTTCGGCAGGGCGTCGCCCACATGTCGAAGCTGATGACCGCCGCCGGAATCACCGGTGTTCACCAGACCGGCGGGGACTCCGACGGACTCCTGGCGCTCGAGGACGCCTACGCAGCCGGCGAACTGCGTTACCGGATGTACTACTTCGCCTCCGCAGCTTCGGATCTCTACAGCGGGCTCAAGGAGGCCAAGATCCACCGCGGCTTCGGGAACGAGTGGCTCCGGATCGGGGCGGTGAAGTACGGGGCCGACGGATCGGCCTCCGGCCGCACGATGTACATGAGCACCCCGTACGAGGGCACCGATGACCACGGCATCCTCACGATGACTCCCGAGGAAATCATGGAGGCGGTCGAGGACTCACACGCCCACGACTTCCACATCGGGATCCATGCGAATGGCGACCTGACGATCGGTTACGTGCTCGACGCCTACGAGAAGGTGCTCGCCGAGGCCCCCCGGGACGCCCGGCACCGCATTGAGCATTGCTCGCTCGTGAACCCGGAACTCCTCCAGCGGATCCACGACAGCGGCTCGATCCCGACTCCCTTCTGGACCTACGTCCACTACCACGGGAACAAGTGGGTGGAGTACGGCGAAGAGAAGATGAAGTGGATGTTCGCCCACAAGTCCTTCCTCGACTACAACATCCCCGTCGCGGGGGCGTCCGACTACGTGCCGGGACCCTACGAGCCGATGATGGCGCTCCAGGCCATGGTGACCCGCAAGGACACCCAGGGCCGGGTATGGGGCGAGAACCAGCAGGTCACGGTCGACCAGGCTCTCAAGATCGGCACCATCCACGGGGCGCATGCCTCTTTCGAAGAGGACATCAAGGGCAGCATCAGGATCGGCAAGCTCGCGGACTTCGTGATGCTCGAGCAGGATCCCCACGACGTCGCGGCCGACGACCCGGACCAGCTCAAGCACATCCCGATCCATCGCACCGTCGTTGGCGGCAAGACCATGTTCCAGGCCTAGAACGCAGGAGCGCCCCTCCCGGCATCGCCGCGGAAGGTCCGGTCCCGCCCGTCAGCCCTTCGCGCGCAGCTTTGCCGCGATGAACGCGGGATGCTCCACGTGCAGCAGCGTCGCCACCTTGCGGATGATCTGCTCTTCCTCTCCCGCGAGCCAGCCGTCCGCGAACGCGACCCGGAAGAGCAACTCGATGATGGTCGCCTTGTGCTCGGCGGAAAGGCTCCGGTCCACGAGCCGGGTGAACTCGTAGAGCGAAACCGCTTCGGAGGACCGCTGTCCGGCAACGTCCACGATTTCGGCGGTTTCCTCCGCACTCAGCGCAAAAGCCGACTCGAGGCTCTGGACGATCTCGCGCTTCTCTCGCTCGTCCACGTCGTGATCGGCCGCGGACACTTCCAGAAGCAGGACCGCGGTCGCGATCTGCACGTCCCGCGGTGAGGGTGGGGGGGGAGGAGAGTGCTCCGGGCGCCGCCGCCCGCCGCTTACGAGATCACTGATCCAGCCCATGGAATCCTCCTGCTCCGCCGGGGCGGTGGCGGGCGAACTCTACCGATTCCCCGGGTCGGCCCTGTCCAGGGTCAGGCAGCCACGGCCGAACGCCGCGAGCGCCAGACCCAGAGCCCGAACGCGCCGAGGCCGAAGAACATGACGAGAAGGCCGACCACTCCCCCGATGAAGGGAACTTCCACCGCCAGCACCAGGATCCCGAGTCCCAGCGCGATCCGTCCGATCCTCTGGACGCTCGTGGAAGCCAGCCCGAGGATTGCCTGGCCGATCACCATGGCCGCGATCACCCGGGCCGCGTAGAGCAGGAACAGGTAGAGCATGCCGACGGCAACGGCGAGCGGCAGGCCGATGAAGGTGATGGCGAGGAGGATCGCGGCGAAGGGGAGTCCCACGAACAGCAACAAACCCAGCAGCAGCGGGCCGATCGGCCTGCCGCCGATCGCGGCCATCGCGCCGAGGGGTCCGGAGGCCAGCAGGACGAGCACGAGTCCGAGCGCGAGTCCCATGGCCCAACGGGTCGCGATCCGCATGACTTCGTCCCAGACGCTGGTTTCTTCGGGTTCAGGCTCGGACCACTCCACGTTGGGGGCGCCGGGCTCGCGCTCGGGTTCCGTGGGGCCGGTGTACTGAGCGTCGCCGGCGATTGCCGCTCCAGACCCGAGATGCAACTCCTCCCCGCTGAATTTGAGGTCACCTTCGATCGGTGCGTCCACCTCGAGTCGGCTTCCTCCGGCAAGCACCGAGCCTCCGACCGGCCCCGCGATCGAGAGACGATCACCGGCCATCATGATCCCGCCTCCCACGCTGCCGTCGGGAAGGACCGAGATGGTCTCGCCGCCCGCGGCCAGCCCGCGTCCCAGATCGCCGCCGATCCGCACGGACTGGCCTGCAGCGCGCAGGCTGAGCCCAACGCTGCCCTCCATGTTGATGGCGTTTCCGAATCCGAAGACGTCGCCGTCCACGCGCCCGGTGATCGTGAGCGAACGTCCGGCGAAATAGAGATCCCCGCGGACGGTTCCTGCGACCACGGCCTCGTCGCAGAGAAGCAGCAGGTCGTCATTCACCGTCCGTTCGGCGGCGATGCGGCAGCGCGCGGTGTCTCCCGCGATGACCTCGAGCGCTTCCGCCGGGGTACTGAACGCGCTGAACGCGGGAAGGAGCGCCGCCAGCAGAACCGGCATGACGCCGGCGCGGGGGCGGCGCATGGCATTCGAGGCCAGGGCGATACCGATGAGGGTCATGATGACGATGCCTCCGTAGGCAATCTGAATTCCGATCTGCTCGAGGTCCAGCAGCGAAAGAAGGCGGAAACCGAGATCCGAGAGCACGGGGAGCGCGTCCGGCATTGGCGCTTCCGCCGCCGCCTCGCCCACACCGGTGAAGAAACGCCGGACGGCGATGAGGCCCAGCGAGAGCACCAGTCCCGCGGCCACCACCCAACCGAGTTCGCGCGCGAGCTCGCGCTCCTGCACGACCTCGGGGGCCGCCGCTGACCGCAGGACGTCGCTCTCGCGGCGGAGCCCCTCGTAGAGCCGGTGGCAGGTGAAGCAGCGGGTCAGGTGGGTTCGCGCCCGCGCGGCCTCGGTTCGGGGCAACTCCTCGTCGAGGAGCGCGAGGAGTTGCAGTTCGGAGAGATGTTCGACTTCGGCCATCATCCGAGCTCCTCCTCGCTTGTGAGCTGGTCGCGCATCCGGCGCCGGCCGCGCAGCAGGAGCACGCCCACGTTCGTGCGGGTGACGCCCAGGGTGTCGGCGATTTCCTGGTAGCTGAGACCGGCGCCATAGCGCAGGGTGAGCGCGAAGCGCTGGCGGAGCGGCAGTCCGGAGAGCGCGGCGCGGACGCGTTCCCGCCGCTCCTCGGTGATCAGCCGCTCGAGCGGACTCGGGGAATCGGAGACCAGTTGCGCCGCGCCTTCGTCGTCGAGCGGTTCGGAGCGGCGGTTCTTCCGCGCCTCGTCCCAGCAGCGGTTGGCCGCGATCCGGAAAAGCCATGGCCCGAAGGGGCGCGAACTATCGAAGGAGTCCAGCCGGAAGCGCGTCTTCATCATGATCTCCGCTGCCAGGTCTTCCCCGGAGTCCCCCGGAAGCGTTCGGCGGCAAAACGCCAGCACCCGGGGATGGAAGTGCCGATAGAGCGTTGCCCATGCATCCCGGGCGCTGGCGGAGTCCGGGACGTCGGCCGAGCCTTGCCGATCGGCTTCCTGGCAGATGCGGACAAGCCGTGCGATTTCCTGATCGTGGAGCATCCCTCCAGTTGCCATACGTCTGATCCACCCCGGACGTTACAACTCGGAGGAACCGTGGCGACCCCGCTGTGGGATTCTCTTTGGACAGGCGCAGGTCTCGAGGTTGCTCAGTCTTCTGAAACGGTTCTCCGGCCGGTTCGCCCTGACCCTGTCTCTGGTCCTTCTGGAGGCGGCCGGCTGGACCCTGTTTCCGCTGGTGATCGGCCGCGCGATCGACAGCGTGCTCGCGGACTCGGCGCGCGGTCTCTACGAGTTCGCCGCCCTCGGGATCGGAACCATGGGGATCGGGATCGCCCGCCGTTTCGTGGACAGTCGGGCGTACGCACGGGTGTTTCGGCGGCTGGGCGAGGAGCTCGTCACTCAGGACACGGCGAGCGGCACCTCGACCAAGACGGCGCGCCTCCGAATGCTGCAGGAGTTCGTCGAGTTCTTCGAGCACCAGGTCCCGGGTCTGATCACGGGAGTCATCGGCCTCGGCGGCACGCTGCTCATTCTTTCGGCGCTCAACCGGCCTGTCTTCTTTGGTTGCCTGGGGGTTACCGCCGTCAGCCTGGTTCTCTACGCCCTGACCGGAAGGCTGACGACCCGTTACCACGCCGGGCTCAACGACGAACAGGAACGCCAGGTGGACGCGGTCGAGAGCGGTGAACGAGGCCGGGTCACCGGACACCTCCGGGCCCTCATGCGCTGGAACATCAAGCTCTCGGACCTGGAGGCGGTCAACTTCGGAGTCGTGTGGCTCTTCCTGATGGGACTGCTGGTCTTCTCGATCGGGTCGGCCGCGGAGCAGACCCTCGAATACGGCACGGTGTTCGCCGTAGTGATGTACGTGTTCCAGTTCACCGAGTCCGTGATCGTGCTACCCCTCTACTACCAGCAGTGGCTGCGGCTGAGGGAGATTTCGGGTCGGCTCAGCGTGATCTCCGCGGCAGCGTGAGATCGTCCGGCTGACCCGGAGCGACCGCCGGCGTCCCGGTGCGTCTCGGAGCCGCCTCAGGCGGTGGCCGCGAGGCTGAAGTCGGCCCAGACGCCGATGTGGTCCGACATGAGTTCGTTGCCGGGGTTTCGCCTCGGCCAGAGCTCGATCCGAGTGGTGCGTTTCAGATCCTTGGTGTGCGCGATGTGATCAATGGCCACTCCCGGCTCGCCGGCCGTGGTGATTCTCAGACCTTCGAAGGCACGAAGGAGCATCTCGTGGGTCTCCTTGGATGCTCCGGATACCCGAGTCCGCGGAATCCTTTGATTGAAGTCCCCCAGGACGACCATCCGGTCCGTCGTGAGCCTCCAGGGAAGCCGTTCGAACGCCTCGAGCCATGCACGGTGATCCTCCCTGCGCTTCCGGTCCTTCCGGCCGCTGCTGACGGGAGCGCCATCCCAGGGGATGCACACCCCGACGACGGTTATCCGACCGATGGAGGTCTCGGTAACGCCCTTGACAAAGCGGCCGGGCGGCAAAGCTGGGGAACCAACGCAATCGATTTCAGGCCAGGGGGATCTGCTCCAGAGCAAGACTTTCCGGTGATCGTCGCGTTGCGGAGGGATGCCCCAGTCCGTGCCGCCATTGATGATGTGGTCTTCTCCAGGTAGAAAAAAGACCCGCCGAGCCTTCTGTGATGCACAGGACATCGCAGCCGGGATCGGCGAGGGAGGCGGCGACACGAACCTCCCGCCGGTTGCCGGATAGCTCCCGATTGTTGTCACATTTGGTGTTCCAGGTGCCAATACGGACGGTGGGCGCTTTGGTGCGCTGAACCATGGAGGCCGGGGACCCTACCGCGTGGACCCGGGGTCGGGCAGCGTCCATCTTGCTCGCCGTTGGGCGACCGTGCCGGCTATGCGCGGGGCGCAGCAACCGTTGGCCAGGCGCCGCGGACCGAGCCGCGGTGGCGGGTGAGCGCGGGAAACCCATCTGACGATGGATCCGGAGTGGCCGGACGTCCCCCTGAATCAAGGTAGAGGCAGCCGACTTCGCTTGCCGGAAGGTCTGCCACCAGTGTTCGGGCCTCGTCCCTCGCGATGAGCCATCGGCGCTTGAGGGCGCCGAGGTCGAGCGGTTCCCGGAGCGCCAGCCGGTGGAGGTCCGTTTCGGTATAGGCCGCGTGCCGCGCCGTCTGCTCCAGCAGGAAGTCCGGGGTGTAGCCCGGATCCTGGCCGCAGGCGGCCCACGCCAGCGCACCCAGCGACAGGTAGGTGTCGTTGAGGTGCAACACGTCCACGAAGTCGCGGATCTCGTTGCGCCCGGCCAGCGCCAGGACCTTGTTGACGGCGGCGTCGGCATCGTGCAAGCGATATCCGAACCGGTCATCCTGCTGAATCGGGAAGAACCGGAACGCGCTGTCCTGAGCCCACTCGATCCTCAGCGAGGCGGCGTCCAATCGGGTGACCGCGCGGTGAAACGCCGGCGTCCGGAGCAGCCAGGAGACCTCGTAGCCGGCTTCCCGCAGGGTTGTGGCATCCGCTTCCGCCGAGAGGGCCACGCTTTCTTCCAGATCGTGGAAGAGATCGAGATCGAGCGAGTAGCGTGGCGTCCGCTTCTCCCGGTGGAGCACCGTTGCGCCGGCGACATAACTGTCCGGACTGCGGTTTCGGGCAATGAGGCGCAAGACCTCAACCTGGAAGGAACTCAGCGGCATAGCCGGGCGGCGATTCGGAACCCTTTCCGTCCACCGTGTTGCCGGAGGCCGCGGACGATCTCGGGGACATCGTTGAGCGTAACGACCAGATCGGGGCGCAGGTACCAGAAGCATTGCGTGTGGAATTCGCGGAACGCCCGCCGCGCCTCACGAACCCGGACCATGTCCCGCGCCTCGTCGGAGGAGAGGTTGCGGCGGCTCCGCAATCCCCCCCTCCGACCAATCCGGGAGAAGTACTCCCTCACTGCGGGGGGTGGGTCCATGCGCGCATCCTAACGTAAGCGGTTTATGTTCGGAGACAACACGCGAGCCGGCATGGCGCAACACGGCGCCGCGGGTTTTGCGCTCCCGCGCGGAGCCGACCGGAGGTCGGTGGTCCAGGCGCGAGCGCCCTGTGAGTTCCCCAATGTCGCTGTCTCCTAGAATCCCGGCGATGCGTGTCCTGCACCGGAGGCTGCTGGTCTTCGGGGCCGTCGCCCTGGCGCTCGTTCCGGTGCTGTTCGGGATCCGGCTGCTCGACCGGATGGCGCTGGCCTACACCACCGGGCTCCGGCGGAGCGTGGACAGCCCCGGATTCGGCGGCGTCATGCCGCCCGCTGACGGGCCCCCGCCCGGGGTGGCCTTTATTGGCTTCTCGCAACCCGCGGAGGATGCCGAAGGGTTCGTGATGCGCCGGGTCACCGCCCAGGGCCGGGAAGCCGGCCTCCAGAACGGGGACCGGGTCACCGCGGTGGACGGGGTGGCGTACCGCGACGCGCGGGAAGCGATGGGGGGACTCATCAGTACGCGGATCGCGGGCGAAACGGTGCACCTCACCGTCGTACGGAGCGGAGAGGAACTCATCCTGCCGCTCCGGCTATCGCGCTACGTGCGGCATCCCGGGGACCTGGGGTTGGTGTTCGAGGAAGTCGCTCTCGCCTCCGGCAGCGGTCACACGCTCAGGGGCTGGTGGATTCCGCCCCCCGGGGACAGTGACGGCCGGGCAGTGGTGTGGGTACACGGCGCCCACTCCTCCCGCTACCAGGCGCTCGATCACGGCGCCGAATTCCTCCATGACCGGGGCTACGGGATCCTGACCATGGATCTGTCCGGCCGCGGCTCGAGCGACGGGGAATACATCACCTACACCTGGAACGAACGCCACGACGTTCGCTCCATGGTCCGCTATCTGCGCTCGCGGCCCGACGCCGACGCGTCCCGGGTGGTGGTCTTCGGAACCTCGAACGGCGCCGCTTCCGCCATCTACGCGGCCGCCGAACTCGGCGACCTTCCGGCGCTTGCTCTCGACGCCCCCTATGCCGACCTCTGGCGCGCCGCCGGTTCGATGCTGGAAATGCGCGGCGGCATACCCGCGCTCCGGGGACCGCTGGCCCTGTTCGTCCGGATGCGCACCGGACTCCGCATCCGGGAGGTGCGCCCCGTCGAGGTGGTCGACGAGATCCCGGGGCCCGTTCTCTTCGTCCACGGCGACCAGGACCGCCAGGTACCTCCCGAACACAGCCTGGAGCTCCATGGCGCTCGGCTGGCGGCGGGCCTGCCGTCTCGGCGTTGGATCCTGCCCGGGGGGGAGCACGGCTTTGACGCGTACCCGCCCCCCGGCATCCTCTGGAACCGGATCGCCGACTTCTTCGACGATGCCCTCGGCGGCCGTCCCCCGGGTCGCGAACTCGGTGGACCGGCGCCCGACACCCTCGACGACCCGGCGTGGACCGGGAACGGCGGCGCGGCCAGGGAGGGCGCCGATGAGGGGGGAGGCAGCCGATGACGGGCGGGTTCCGAGCCCGCTTGCCAGCCGGACTCGCTCTCACGCTGCTGGCCGGCTGTGGAGCCGCCGACGTTCCGCAGCCCGCCGTCATCGGCCCGGATCCGGGTTATGAGGGACTCGCGTCCCGGGTCTCCGATTTCGTGAGCGCCGAGATGGAGCACAAGCGAATTCCGGCGGTGGCGCTCGCCGTCACCGACGGCGAGCGGATCGTCTGGGCGCGAGGTTTCGGCGAGGCGCAACCCGGTGTCCCGACCGATGCGGACACGCTCTTTCGGGTCGGTTCGGTGTCGAAGCTCTTCACCGACATCGCCGTGGTGGCCCGGCACAAGGCCGGCGAATTGGACCTGGACGCCGAGGTTTCGGATTTCCTTCCGGGATTCGCTCCCGCCGGCGTGCCCGAGGAGGGAGGGGTCACCCTCCGCCGGCTCATGGCGCACCGGGCCGGCCTGGTGCGCGAGCCGCCGGTCGGGCACTACTTCGACGACACGGACCCCTCGCTCGCCGCGACCGTCGAGAGCCTGAATGGGATCCCGCTCGTTTTCCCTCCCGGACTCCGGCAGAAGTACTCGAACGCCGGCATCGCGGTGGTCGGCCGCGCGCTGGAGCACGCCGCCGGCATGTCCTTTGCCGCAGCGGTGACCGAAGAGGTGCTCGCTCCGCTGGGACTGGAGTCGAGTTCCTTCTCGCTCGCCACGGCGCCCGCCGACCGCGTCGCGCACGCCTCGATGTGGAGCTACGACGGACGGGAGTTCCCGGCGCCGGACTTCCCGCTCGGGATGGCTCCGGCGGGTTCGATGGTGACCTCGGTCCGCGATCTGGGCCGGTTCCTGACCCTGATGGCGGGCGGCGCACTCCCGGGGGTCCTCGATTCGGACGCGCTCGCCGAAATGTGGCGCGTCCAGTTCCCGGCGGATCCCGATGACGCCGAGGCCACCGGGTTCGGGCTCGGCTTCGCCCGGGGCCGGCTGGAGACGACAAGCGCTACCGGCGAGACGATCTCCCACGCGGTGGTGGGCCACGGCGGGGCCATCTACGGCTATTCCACCGAGTTGGCATTCCTCCCCGAGGCGGGCCTCGGCGCGGTGGCGGTCAGCAACGTGGACTTCACGAACGCGGTGGTCTCGCGAATTGTGCGGCTTGCCCTCGAGGCCGCGCTCGGCCTCCGCGAGGGAACCGGGGTGGCGCTGCCGCGGTCCGAGCCCCTGCCGGCGGGACTCTCGAGCCGGCTTCACGGGGTATATGAAACCGCTGAAGGCGCCCGCCTCCGGGTGCTCGCCCGCGGCGGGCGCGCCGAACTGGAGATCGGGAGCGCCACGCTCGAACTCCGCGCGTCGGGAACACCCGATCTGTTGATCGCGGACTCCCGGCTGTCCTTCGGGCCCGAAGTCGGGATCGACAGTGCGGCGGAGACCGGCGAACTCCAGACGCTCCGGATCGGCGACCGGCAATTCCGCCGCGTCCCCGATCCCCGTCCACCTCCTCCGCCGGCCGAGTTCCTCCCGCTGATCGGCGAGTACGGCTGGGACCACAACATCCTCTTCGTGTTCGAGCGGGACGGCCTACTCACCGTCCTGATCGAATGGCTGGAGCGTTACCCACTGACCGCCGACCCCGACGACCCGGATCTGTTCCACTTCCCGGACCGGGGCCTCTACCCCGGCGAGTCACTCCGCTTCCTCCGGGACGGGGAGGGACAGGTCACGGGCGCCGATCTGTCCGGAATCGTCTTCGCGCGCCGGCCCGGGCCCGCGGAAGGGACCTTCCGGATAGAACCGCTGCTTCCCGTTTCCGAGCTCCGGCGACGGGCCGGCGAAGCCTCGCCGCCGGCCGAAGACGGGGACTTTCGCGATTCCGATCTCGCGCGGCTCACCGACCTCGATCCCACCATTCGCCTCGACGTCCGCTACGCGGGCGAGAACAACTTCATGGGGGCCGCCTTCTACGAGGTGGCCGACGCCTTCCTGCAGCGTCCTGCCGCCGAGGCGCTCGCCCGCGCCCACACCGCGCTCGGGGATCACGGTTACGGCGTGATCGTGCACGACGGCTACCGCCCCTGGCGGGTCACCAAGATGTTCTTCGACGCCACCCCCGAGCACCAGCGCATCTTCGTGGCCGATCCTTCCGCCGGATCGCGGCACAACCGCGGGGCCGCGGTGGACATCGGCCTCTACGACCGGGGCACCGGGGAGGTGCAGGTCTTCGTCTCGGGCTACGACGAGTTCTCGGAACGGGCTTTCCCGCGCTACGTCGGCGGGACCTCGGAGCAGCGCTGGCTCCGCGAACTGCTCCGGCAGGTCATGGAGCGCGAGGGCTTTGACGTTTACGAACACGAGTGGTGGCACTTCGACTACGGCGACTGGGAGCGGTACGGCATCCAGAACGTGCCCCTCCACCGTCTCGGGGAAGAGGACTCCGCGCCGTGATTCTCAAACTCCTCTCCCGCGAGGGCCGGGAGGCAGCCCGTATCCGGCGGGCCGCCAAGACGCTCACGGAGCGTTACGCTCAGCCGGAGCCCCGGATGGATGCCGCGGAGAGGCTCGTACGGATCGGCACGCCCGAGGCCATCTACCAGCTTGCCCGGCGTTTCACCATCACTTCCGGGAATCTCGAGCAGGACGACAAGGAAAAGCGCTGGGTCCGCGACCTGTTGGTCGAGCGGGGGGACCAGGCGGTGGCGCCGCTCCGGCGTTACCTCAGGGGCCATGACGAGATCACCTGGGCGATGGACGCGCTCTCGAAGCTCCTCCCTGCCGGGGATCTCGCGGCATTCCTGTTCGAGGTGCTCCAGGACGGAGATCCGGTGGCGGTCCGTGGATCCAAGGCGGTCCAGGTTCTCGACTTCCTCGCCGGGCTCACCGCGGAGGGGATCGCGGCGGGAGTGTCGCGCTGCCTGGCGAGTACCGATGACACCGTGCGTATCGGCGCCGTGGCGGCGCTTCGCGCCTATGCCGATCTTGAGACCCGCGAGGCGCTGCTCGAGGCGTTCGTCTCCGAAGAGGAGGATTCGGTTCGCGTGCGGATCGCCATCGCGGAACTCTTTGCCGACCTCGATTGGGAGATCCGCGGCCATCGTCCGGGCGTGGAGCGGGTGCTTCCCGACGGCTTCCGGGTGAGTTCCCGTGGCCGAATTCTCCGGGCCGGCTGACGGTTTGGCGAAGGAGCGCCGGGCGATGGCGCTGCACTGATGGTCTCGGCCTCCACAATTCTCGTCGTCCTCGGCTACCTCGCCGGCATCACCGCCTTCGGCATCTGGGTGGGGCGGCGGGACCGCAGTGTCACCGGCTACTTCCTGGCCGGCCGTTCGGCGCCCTTCTGGGCGGTGGCCGCGTGTGTGGTGGCGACGGAGACCAGCGTCCTCACCTTCACGTCGATTCCGGGCTTTGCCTACGAGGGCAACTTTGGTTTCCTCCAGTTGGCTATCGGATTCCTGCTCGGCCGGGTCGGGATCGCGCTCGTGCTGCTTCCCGCCTACTTCCGCGGCGAGGTGGTGACCACTTACGAACTCCTGCTGAAGCGCTTCGGAACCCGCGTGCGCAGCGCCGCGGCGGCAATCTTCCTCGTGTACCGGAACCTCGCCGACGGGGTGAGGCTGCACGCGGCGGCGCTCATGGTCGCGATCGTGGCCGGGGTCCCCGAGTGGTGGTGCATCGTGGCCCTCGCCGCCGCCATGGTGGTTTTTTCAGAGGAAGGCGGGGTCAAGGCCACCATCTGGACCGACGTCATCCAGCTCGGGGTGTATCTCATCGGCGCGGGCGTGGTCGTGGCGGCGCTCTGGCAGGGGAGCGGCTCCGAGCCGCTTGCATGGATCCCCGCGGCTCGGGAAGCCGGCAAGTTCGCGGTGGTGCTACCGGTTTTCGACCTCACCATTCCCTACACCCTGTGGGCCGGAGTGATCGGCGGCTTCTTCCTCACGTTCGCGACCCACGGCGCCGACCAGTACCTGGCGCAGCGGCTGCTGGCCGCTCGCTCGCTCCGTCACGCCCAGGCTGGCCTCGTGCTCTCCGGGATGGGAGCGCTCCTCCAGTTCGGGCTCTTCCTGGGCATCGGCGCCTGGCTATGGCACTACTACGGAGGCCGGGAGTTCGCCCGCCCCGACGAGGTGTTGCCCACCTTCGTCGCGGAGAACCTGTCCGGCGCCGCTGCCGGCATCACTCTCGCGGCGGTGGTGGCGGCCGCGCTCTCGCCATCGCTGGTGAGTCTCGCTTCCACCACGGTACGGGATTTCTGGCTTCCCTGGAAGCAGCGGAAGACGGCGGGAACCCTCGGTGAGGACGAATCGGGGCAAGTACGGGTGGGCCGCCAGTTCGTGGTCGTCTGGGGGATCGTGCAGACCGCGGTCGCGCTCGTGGCGCAACGCGCGCCCTCGGCCCTCGAGGCTGGACTCTCGATCCTTTCCTACGCTTCGGGGCCTACGGTGGGCGCCTTCCTGCTGGCGGTTTTTTCCCGGCGCGCTCAACCCACCGCCGTCCTGATCGGAATGGTGAGCGGTTTCGCCGCCCCGGCGGCGATCCGCCTGGCCGGGTTCCCGCTGGCCTGGACCTGGGACGTTATGGTCGGCTCGCTTGCCACCTTCGCGGTGGGTGTGCTCCTCAGCCGCTCCCGTGACCCTGGACCGTGACCAACTTCCAGACGATCCTCGCTGCCTTCCGCTCCTGGCGGACGCTCTCGGTCACCCTCCTCTCGTTTTCCTCCGGGATTCCGCTCGGTCTCGTCTGGTTCGCGATCCCGGACTGGATGCGCGATATCGGCGTGGACATCCGGATCGTCGGGCTCTTCAACCTGGCGCAGATCCCCTGGGCGTTCAAGATCCTCTGGTCGCCCTTCATGGACCGATACGTGCCCGGCTTCTGGGGTCGGCGCCGGGGTTGGATGGCAGTCACCCAGGTCGCGCTGCTCGCGCTGTGCCTGCTGCTCGGCGGTGCCGGGGACCACCCGGACGCCATCTGGGTGGTCGCCGCGCTCGCGCTCGCGGTGGCGATCGCGTCGGCTTCCCAGGACATCGTGGTGGACGCCTATGCGGTGGAGGTGCTCCGTCCGGAGGAGCACGGGGTTGCAGTGGGCGCGCGGGTGGCTCTCTACCGGGCGGCCATGGTGGTGGCGGGCGGCGGGGCGATCAGCGCCGCGGCACTCTTCGGTTGGGGGGTGGTGAACGCCCTGTTGGGACTCCTCTTCATCCCGATGGTTCTGGTGACCTGGCGCGCGCCCGAGCCGGAAGACCGCGTCCAGCCGCCCCGCACTCTGCGCGACGCGGTCTGGAAGCCCTTTCTGGAGGCGCTCTCCCGGCCCCGCGCCTTCGAAATCCTGGCCTTTGTCTTTTTCTACAAGTTCGCGGACAACCTCGCCCAGTCGCTGACCCGGCCCTTCCTGATCGACATGGGTTACAGCGCCGGACACCGGGGCATCGCACTCGCCACCGTCGGAGCGGTGGCGACCATCGTGGGGACGTTCGTGGGCGGAATGTTCACCACCCTTGCCGGGCTCGGACCGGCGCTGTGGATCTTCGGAGCGCTCCAGATCTTTTCGAACCTCGGTTACTTCTTCGTGGCCGGCGCCGACGGCAGCCTCGCCTGGATGTACGGGGCCTCGGCCTTCGAACTGTTGACGGGCGGTCTCGGGACGGGAGCGTTTTCGGTGTTGCTGCTGCGAATCACCGAGAAGCGTTTCTCCGCGACGCAGTATGCGCTCTTCTCGGGACTCTTTGCGTTGCCGCGGCTGCTCGCGGGACCCTTCAGCGGTTTCGCGGTGGACGCCCTCGGCTGGCGAACCTTCTTCCTGTCCACGATGGCGATGGGGATCCCCGGACTGATCCTCCTCCACCGCTTCTCGCCGCTGGGAGTTCGTGACCCGAGGATCCGCCTCGGTACGGGAGAGGAGCCGGACGCTCCGCGGTTGTCCACCGGGTTCGCCGGCCGCTTCGCGGTGTCGGGGCTTCTCGGTGGAGGAACGGTATTCGCCTTCGCCACCCTGCTCGGTGCGCTCAAGGCCATGCGGATCGAGCCCGATGCCGGCTTCTCGCTGATGGCGGGCCTGCAGCCGATCCTGAGCCCTGCGACGTTCGCCGACTGGGTCCAGGTGGCCGGCATTTTCGTCCTCGGTCTCATCTCGGGCCTCTTCGGCGCCGCCTTCGCGGCCGCCCGGGGCGGCCGCTCGCTGGGCTAGATTCCCGGTAGATGCACTCGGCGCGTGTTGCGGTAGCGATCCTTGCTGCCCTGAGTTGGGCCGCGTTCGCCTCCGCCTTCACCGGCAGGGTGGTGCTCCGGAGCGGCGAGCCGGCGCCCGGAGCGATCGTTCAGATCCTCGGACATCCGGGTTCCGCGGTCACCGACGCCGACGGCCGGTTCGAGTGGCTCCCGAATCCCGCACCCCCGTTTCACGTCCTCGTGGTCCTTCCGGGGGACCGTTACACGTCGCCCGTCTTCGTCCAGGCACTCGATGGCTCCGAACTGGAAATCGAAGTGGAGGCCCTCGGCCTGGAGGAGAGCGTCACGATCACCAGCGGCGCCGTGCCCCATACGGAAGCTACCCCGGGAAGCGCTCCCGCCGTCATCTCCGGAGAGGCGATTCGCGTGCGGCAGGTGCCGCGGCTCACCGATGTGCTCGAAGCGGTGCCAGGAGGAGGCCGCAGCAGCGATCTGCATGCGGGCGTTCCCTCGATCCGTGGTCTGTCCCGGGGACGAACGGTGCTGCTCCTCGACGGCGCTCGTGTTACCTCGGAGCGGCGGGCCGGCGCGAGTGCGTCCTTCCTGGATCCGTTCTTCCTCGAGACCGTGGAAGTGGTCCGTGGTCCCTCCTCGGTGTCGTACGGCTCGGACGCGTTTGGGGGAGTGATCCACGCGCGTACCCGCCGCCCGATCGCCGGCGGCCCCTTCGGGGCACGCGCTCGGGGGACCTTGGGCGCTGGTCTTCCGGAGGCCAGTTTCGGGGCCGAAGTGCAGGGGTCGGCTCTCGGTACCGGCCTTCTGGTCCAGGCGCGGCGACGGGTCTTTTCGGAGTACTCGAGTCCGGAGGGGAAAGTCGAGGGCTCGGGCGCCGAGGACTACGGGATGCTGCTCCGCGCCGCCCGATCGCTCGGCGGGGGTTACATGGGAGTGGCCCTGCAGTACGACGCAGGGCGCAACGTGGGACGACCGCGAAGATCCTCGGCTTTCACCTCGTATCCCGATGAGGACTCTCTCCGTCTGGTCACGGACTATCAGTTCGCACCCCGCTGGGGGTTCGCCCGGTTGGACACCACGGCCTTTGTCGGAGCTCATCGGCTGGCGACCCGGCGTGAGGAGCACGGCGAAGCGGCCGACTCCGAGGTTGCTGCGCATGACTTCATGCTGCGCGGACGCGGGATCCGGCTGTTCGGCGATGGCCGCCTCGAACTGGGGACCGAATTTCTCAGCCGGTTCGGGCTCTATTCGGAGACCCGCGGTGGTCACGACAGCCCGGTCCTGAACGCCACCGCGCGCCGTTCCGGGCTCGACGGAGCCCTGCGCCGGGAAGCGGCCGTGTACGGCAACGCCGAGACTCCTCTGGCTCACCGCCTGGCGGGAAGCGCCGGGGCGCGCCTTTCGGCGGTGGCGACACAGTCGGGCGCCGGTGAAGGCGGGCATCGTCAGTCCACGAATCACGGCGCCCTCAGCGGGTTCGTCGCGCTTCGCGCCGACCTCTGGCGCGGGGTGGCACTGACGGGCCAGCTCTCCCGGGGCTTCCGCGATCCCACGCTCTCGGATCGCTACTACGCCGGTCTGAGCGGCCGCGGGATCGTGTTCGGGAATCCTGACCTGACTCCCGAACGTTCGCTGCAGTCGGATCTGTCGCTCCGTTACGATGGCGACGGGGTGCACGGCGGCTTCTACGCTTATCGCTACCGGATCTCCGACCTCATCGAGCGCTATGAGGAGGGAGAAGAGCTCTACTTGTTCCGGAACCTGGGAGAGGCGACCCTCTCCGGCGTCGAGTTCGAGGTCCAGGTCGGCGCTCCGAACGACCCGTTCCGGCTGGATCTCTCGGCCGGACTCACACATGGAGTGACCGACGGCGGCGCCGCCCTCGACGGAGTGCCTCCCGCCAACATCCGGGCGGGCCTGCGCCGGCGCCTGCCGGCGCAGAGCTTCGCCGAGGTCGTCCTGCTGGCCTTCGCCGCGAACCGGGAGCCGGGACCAACCGAAGGCGCAGTGGACGCCTACACCCGACTCGATGCCGCTCTCGGATTTCCTCTGAGGGGGGGCGCGGAACTGCGGTTCTCCGGCCGCAACCTCCTGAACGCCGCGTTTCCCATCAGCGCCGACGCACGGGCCGTGCTGGCGCCCGGCAGGAGCGTGGTCGGGACCATCGTCTGGAACCTGGGAGCGTCTTCGGGCCCGTAGACGTCGAGAACGCGACGGGCGGTCCGGCTGGAATCCGGGCTCGGGGTCGCCACCGCTTGAGGTGCGGCTGGCCGCGCGCTGAATCACCCTTGCCGCGCGATTGGTCGCACTTCCCAAGCGTCACCACGGTGGGGCGTTGTCTCTCGCGCCCGGGTGGGGTAGCCCGCGGTGACAGTTTCTGGAACATGCGCCCGCGTCTCAACGTAGCTACAGAGGAGCGCTCCGCGTACCTGACATTGGCCGCAACCTCGTCCACTACAGGCCGGTTTGTTGCTTGTGATTTCCCAGTGTTCTTCACAAGCGTATGTGACCGATTGTGCTTACGTTCATTACAGTCAGATTTCGTAGATATTTGGTGCCTTGGAACCCTACGAACGGGCGTCGTGATGTGAAACAATGCAGTTACGTCGTACACAAGAGAAGATCATCTTTGGCACCGCATGTGGGATGCGGTCACCCCATGCGATATGTGACACATGACATTGACACATCGTTACGTTGAGATGAGGAATCCACGATGAATCTCACGGTATCGGAGTTGGCCCTTGCCGTAGGCAAACAGGAAAACTATGTGCGCCAACACATACACCGGCGCCATTTGGACGTTCGACGACAGGGCCGCAGTGTTTGGGTCCCGCTTGACGAGGCGGTGAAGTGGGCGGGCACACGAGGTCTTCCGTTTGTGCCTCCCAAGCGGGTCAGCTTGACCCTGCTCGACCAGGGGGAAAGGATCGGTCGACTGACGGTTCTTGTTTCGCATCCCCGCGGAGGGAAGGCCCGGAATCTCTTTACGTTCATGCGTCACCGGAGGCGAGAGGCTCTGGGTCCGTGGCCAGCGAAACCTGATGTCACCTGGAAGACACAGGAACTCGGTGACGATCTGAGCCTGATGTCCTTTAACGCCGCGTATGAGCAGTGCCGCGAACACGTCGACAGTGTCCTTGCATCAGGTGTGCTTCAGGCGAACGAAGAGGCGATTCACTATGTCCTCGAAGCGGAGCCCCGGCATCACTGGGCATACCGGGACTACGGGCGCCGCCTGGACGCGTCGATACACAGTCCATTCTCGATGCACAGCGCCGCGATTACCGAGTACTGGAGCTTCGAAGAGGAACCGAAGAAACGGTGGTTGTCGCTGTCCGATCCGCTTGCCGAACGATTGGGCACGGCGCTCCGGAGACTCGGCTTTCCGCTCGACCGACGTCCGGAGCGCGTCGGCAACTTGCTCATCGCGGCCGCGGAGGACGCGATCACCTGTCGCCTGACGGCGCATCACGACCAGACTCTTCGACTTCATGTCGAGGCGAGCGGGCTCTTGCCCGAGACGTATCGTGCGACCGTCTGGGCCAGCCACAGCGGGGACGAAGTGCTTCGAAGGGAAGTGCCCGTAACTCCCGGGCAGACGACGATCGAGTTGGGTTCGCAAGTGGATCGCACCGGCTTTGCCGTCTGCCGCGATTTCGATGGGCAGTATGTGGATCTGGTGGAGAATCTGCCGGGCGTCGAGGCGGTCCAGGCCCGGCTCAGGGAAGGTCAGGCGCCACGCCGTTCTCTGGATCCGGTAGCGCCCGTTCCGCAGCAGGTCCATCCGTCACGCCCGGAGGCTCCGGTTCCCGGGCGGTTCCTGCCGACAGCCCGGCTCGATCGGGGCATCCGGCAACAGTGGCTCCACCGGGTAGCGCGTCAGAGAGAGGCGGGGGCGCGACGCGACGCCAACCTCGTGCGGTTTGGCCCCGGTAGATTCGAGGAGGCGGCGCGGCATTTCCTCCGCCTCATTGGAAACGACGCCGACCACTCCGGACCGGTATACCTCGCGGATCCGTGCTTTGTCGGCCACACGATGGCGGACGAAGTCGCCCAGCTCTTTTCTGCCATGTGCGCCGCCATCCAGGGCAGGCCCCTGCGGATTCTTTGCGCGGAACGGGAACCGGGCGATGCGCCGGCGTGGTGGGCGCGCTACCTGCGGAGGATCCGGGCCAGCGTCACGGTGCGGACCTTTGTGAATCGGAGCGATGAACGGGGGTGCTTTCACGACCGATACCTGATCACCGGCAGGCGCGAGATCCTGATGACGAATTCGTTCAATGGATGGAGTCGGTTCGGTGTGACCTTCGTGAGCCTCCCCTACGGGGTCTATCGAGCCGAGGCGGAGCAGTTGTGGGCTCTCGAGCTGAACACCCCCGCCTCGGACGTGCTTGTCCGGGAGTTCTCGTGACGGCGGCCAGACCGGGGGGTGAACCCGCGCTCTCGCCGGAGGCCCGGGAGGCCGTCTGGCGGATCTTCGGCGCCGGGGCGGCACCGGGAGCCAGAGGATCGGTGTTCGACCACATCGAACCGGTGATCCGGAAGCATGTGCCGCCGGCGGACCAGGACCGCGCCATCGCCATGATTGGCGCGTGGTTCGAATCGGGAGCGCACGTGAGGTGGCTGAAACCGGATCACGCGGCGCTGGTCGCCGAACTCGTGATCGAGGGCGTCGGCCCGCGCCGTTCCGAAGATGCGGTCTGGGCGGTCGGATCCATCGGACTCGAATTGTCGGTTGGAATGATCAGACGGTGCTGGGCGAAGGGAGAGGTGGAGACCTTTGTGGACGCGGCTGTGGACGTGCTGAATGGGTCCAGGGCTCGCGTGCCGGATGATGGTCGCCTGGCTGACGAGGACCCGGAGGTCGTCAGTTTCGGGAGCGCCGTATCCCGGGACGGGCTGGTACCCGCCTTTGCGCAACTCGAAGAACAGAGCCTCGAGTTGGTGAACCAGGGACTCCATCCAGCGGTGGCCAACCTGATTGACCTCGTGGGCGATCTGTCCCCCGAGCCGTTGTCCGCGCTCGTCTCCAGGCTGGAAGTGCCGACCATGCAGGCCAGGGCCGCTCGGCGCATCGTGGCCCGGACTCCTCCGGGCGATCCGGGCGCGACGCTCGGATGGATTACGGCTGGCGCCGACGACGGAGCGATCGCGCTGGCCATCGTGCACGCCCTGGGTTCGGCGAGGAAACTGGACGACAGCCGCGGATCACGGGGAGACCTTCCGGGCGCACGGGCGGAGACCGACTCCGGCAAGGCCCCGGAACGTCCGACAGACGTCGTCGGTGAGCTGGTTCTGCGGCTCGTGGAACGCCTGGCGACCCTGGATCCAGCCGATTGCCTGCGCTGGATCGGCGAGGTCCTCAATCAGGCTTCGAGGGCGTTGTCGGTTCCGGGTGGCAGAACGAAGCCGGGTCTCCTGGCGCAGCTCGAAGGTGAATGCACGAAACTGGCGGTAAGCCACTTCAGCGAACCGGGTTCCGAGCACCTCGTCTCGTATTTTCAGTTGGGGCTCTCCCCGGGCCGGGGCAGACACTGGGTACGCCATCAGATGGCGATCGCCCGGGCGATCCGCGAGTCGGCGCGGGCCCGCGCCGAAGAACTTGCCCGGACCACTCTCGACGAACACCGGCGGCAGTTGGCCGAGCGGCGGGACGGCCACTACCTGGCCCCTGACTGGGACGACTGGAAGGACCGGGAGTGGCTCGAAGGTCTGGGAACGGCGCTCGCGCTGTCACGCAAGGATCTCGATCTCAGGGCCTGGGTCGCGAACGAATGCCGGGACCTGACCCTGAGTGTCTGGGACGCCGAGGAAGATCCCGACGGATTCGCGATGGCCGAACAGATCGCGCGGCATTGGTTTCTGGTCGCGCTGCTCGCCATTCCGGGCCGGCGCGATTTCGGCCGGCCCTTCGATCCTCCGGTGGTTTGTGGCCTCGCCGAAGCCGTCTGGGCCCACTGCAGATTCTGCCAACAGCACCTCGAAACGCACCCGGAAGCGTCGGTAGCGGCCGAGCTGGCGGCCCGCTACGCGATGCAGTGTGGGCGCGGTAATGACCAATGGCTGCTCGATCAGGCACGAGACGAGGGAGTCGGCCCCGGGGCTCTCCGTGTCCTGCTGGAACAGCGGCGGTCCCCAAGTCTTCCGCCGGTAGAAGGGAGTTCCGATTTTGACGACATCATCGTGGCCGAGCTGGTGCGGATAGCCGTAAGCCGATTCAACGATGGTGGCCGCTTTGATCTCGAAACGCTCAAGGAATGGGGAGAGCTCTGGCTCTCGCTTGACGCGGTGGATCAAGCGGAACGGACGGCCATGGCCATCGTCAGTTTCCCGTTGCGTGCGGACGATCGGAGCTCCCGGATTCTGGCGCTCAAACTCCTCGGCCGGGTCGTCCGGCAGCGCAAACCGCGTCCCGGCGTTGCGGAGTACGTGATACCGCTCTACAACCAGCTCTGGCCGGTGTTCGGCCGTACGCCCAGCAAGGAGAGAGCGGACCGGGACGAGATCGAGAAGGCCTTCCGTGACTCGGAACTGATTCCCCGGTAGTGGTGGCGGGCGGTCGCGCGGCGACGCTCGCGGTCACGCTCGGGGGAGCGTTGCAACCGGCCGGCGCAGGGATGCGAAGATCTCCCGGTGTGCCTGGGGCGTCGCACCGACGCTGCCGGCTTTCGACCACCCATGACCCAATCCGCGGACGGCCAGACCTCTCACAAGGAACGGATGCGGACGCTCCAGGCGGAGGTTCGGAAGAAACGAGCCGGGGGAAGCGACCCGGGACGGGGTCTGGTCCTCGTCCACACCGGAGACGGGAAGGGCAAGTCCAGTTCCGCGTTCGGGGTCATTGCGCGGGCACTCGGCTGGAGCCACCGCGTCGGTGTGGTGCAGTTCATCAAGGGCAACTGGAAGACGGGTGAGCGCCAGTTCTTCGAACGCTTCCCGGAGCAGGTGGTCTGGCGCACCATGGGGGAGGGGTTCACCTGGGACACCCAGGACCGCGCTCGCGATGTCGCAGTCGCCGCGCAGGCCTTCGCCGCGGCCCGGGAGATGCTGGTCTCGGATCACTACGATCTCGTGGTTCTCGACGAGATCAACGTGGTGATGAGCTACGGCTATCTGGACGCGGCGACCGTTCTCGAGGGCCTCGGAGCGCGCGCGGAGCGCACGAGCGTCATCCTGACCGGGCGGGGAGCGCTTCCCGAGATCACGGACCGGGCCGATCTGGTCACCGAGATGCGCGAGGTGAAACACCCCTTCGCGGCGGGGATCAAGGCCCAGCGCGGGATCGACTACTGAGACCGAACGGGCAGGGACCGCCGGCCTTGAGGCCGAGTGCCTCCGCCCTCCGGGACGACCGGACACCATCACCACGCGGCCGCGTCTAATCTTCCGTTTGAAGCAGGAACAAAGTGCCGGAAGGTTGGTCAGACGGCAGCAAGGGGTCGCCGGTCATCCCATCCAGAGACTCCGCCGCGGCTCCCGTGATCCTGGTCACCGGAGCGAGCGGCTACGTAGGCGGGCGCCTCGTTCCGGCGCTTGAGGAGCGTGGCTACCGGGTCCGCTGCCTGGCCCGGCGTCCGGAGTTCCTCGCCGACCGGTTCGCTCCGGATACCCGGATCACCCGCGGCGACGTCCTGAATCCAGACTCCCTGACGTCCGCGCTGGACGGCGTCCACACCGCCTACTACCTCGTGCACTCCATGGGCACAGCGGGCGATTTCGAGAAGCGGGACCGGGTTGGCGCGCGCAACTTCGCCCGCGCCGCGCGGGAGTGCGGAGTCCGGCGGGTCATCTACCTTGGCGGCCTTGGCGAGCGCGAACTCTCGCCGCACCTGGCGAGCCGGCAGGAGGTCGGCGACATCCTGGCAGCGGAAGGGCCACCGACCCTGGAGTTCCGGGCCTCCATCGTGATCGGCTCCGGCTCCCTGTCGTTCGAGTTGATCCGGGCTCTCGTCAACAAGCTGCCGGTGATGGTCACTCCGGGCTGGGTGCGGACGCCCACCCAACCGATCGCGATCGGGGACGTGATCGCCTATCTGGTCCACGGCCTGGGGTTCGAGGGGGAGGGAAGCGCCGTCTTCGAAATCGGCGGCCCCGACCGGGTCAGCTACGGCGAACTCATGCACGAATATGCCCGGCAGGTCGGCGTGCGCCGCCTCATGCTCCCGGTGCCGTTCCTGACGACCCGCCTCTCGAGCCTGTGGCTGGGCCTCGTGACCCCGCTCTACGCCCGGATCGGGAAGAAGCTCATCGACAGCCTCCGGAATGAGACGGTCGTCCGCAGCACCATCGCCCTGACGACCTTTCCGGTGTGTCCCCTGAGCATCCGGCAGGCGATCGGCCGCGCCCTTCAGGCGGAAGACCGCGAGATGGCGGCCACGCGCTGGAGCGACGCGGTTTCCTCGGGCGCCAGGTCGCCTGGCTGGGGCGGCCGCCGTTTTGGTTCGCGGCTTGTGGATCGGCAGCAGATCGAGGTGGCGGTCGAACCGGCCCGCGCTTTCGCCCCCATCCAGCGGATCGGTGGACAGCGCGGCTGGTACTTCGCGACGTGGCTCTGGGCTATCAGGGGATCGCTCGATCTTCTCCTGGGCGGAGTGGGAATGCGGCGCGGGCGCCGGCATCCGGTGGAAATCAGGGCGGGCGACCCACTCGACTTCTGGCGGGTGGAGGCATGGGAAGAGGATCGCCTGTTGCGGCTCCTGGCGGAGATGAAGGTTCCGGGCAGGGCTTGGCTCCAATTCGAGGTGGAGCCGGCGGAGGGCGGGAGCCGGATTACCCAGACCGCCGTATTCGACCCGCTGGGACTGGGAGGGCTCGTTTACTGGTACGGGCTCTATCCGATCCACTGGCTGATCTTCCGGCGGATGCTGCGGGGAGTGGCGGCGCGGGCGGCCGGCGTGTAACAGTCCGGATGTGCCCGGATCCGTTACGAACCCGTTCCGGTACCTGCCTGCCGTAGCCCTGGTTGCCGCCGGCGCGGCCGCGGCCGGCCAGGAGCCCCAGATCGTGGTGGGGCCGGACTACCTCGTCAGCCGGGATGGCGACCGGCCTCACGTCGAGATCATGGCGGCCGCCAACCCACGCAATCCGCGGAATCTGCTGGCGGGTGCCATCAGCTTTACCCGTCGCGATGGCGGGGCAGCCACCAAGGCCTACGTGAGCTTCGACGGCGGCGTCCAGTGGGACGACATCACCTTTCTGCAGCAGAAGGAATCGGGTGGGGGCGATCCCCAGGTCGCCTTCACCGCGGCCGGCACCGCGATCTTCGCTACGCTCGCGACCCGGGCGGACGAGACCGGGCGCACCAGGGCGTTCCTGCACGCCTACCGGTCCGAGGACGGGGGACGGACCTGGTCCGCCCCCTTCGACCTCGGCGCCTCCTATGACCACCCGATGTTGGCGGCCGACCGGTCGGCGGGTCCCTTCGCCGGCCGGCTCTACATGAGCGTCCTGTACGGGCGCGAGTACAGCCTGGGCGTCTTTCGCTCGGAAGACGACGGCCGAAGCTGGATCGGCCCGGTGAAGTTCACGGACGGGGCCGGGGAGCGGGGGCTCAACGTGGATCCGCTGCTGGTGCTCCACGACGGGGCCATCATGGTGCCCTTCGTGGACTTCCCGTCCAACCCCGAACAGACCGGGAGCTGGACCGAATCGCGGATCTGGACGGTGGTTTCGACCGACGGCGGGGTAACGTTTTCCGAGCCGAGGCCCGGCCCCGTCAAGATGACGGGCGAAGAGACGCGCGAAGCGAGGCAGGGGACACCCCGCTTCCGCGGCGGCTCGTGGACCATGCTTGCCGTGGACTCGAGCGAACGGTTCCGGGACCGGGCTTATGCGGTGTGGGCGAGCTACTCGGAGGGGCTCCCGCGCATCGTGATCTCCTGGACCGACGACCGCGGCTCCACCTGGAGCGATCCCAGGCCGGTGGCGCCGCCGGGGTCCCCGGAAGTCCAGCAGTTCCAGCCCGCGGTCGCGGTCAATAGGGACGGGGTACTGGGAGTGAGTTGGTACGACACCCGGCACGCTCCGTCCCGGTTCGCCTTTCACCAGTACTTCACGGCCTCTTTCGACGGTGGCGAGACGTTCAGCGCGCCGCACCGGGTCTCCGGAGCGCTCTCCGAACCGCTGGGATCCGGAAACCTGGTGCCCGCCCCGGTGACCTTCAGCGGGCTGGACGGAGAACTTCGGGTCGCGCTGATCTCGGCGGCGTCACGCTGGGTGAACGGCGGCGACTACATGGGACTTGCCACCTCCGCCGACGGGCACTTCCACCCCGTCTGGGCCGACGCGCGGTCCGGCACCTATCAGGTGTACACCGCAAGGGTGCGGATCGTGGACGAGCCGCCCGCGCTGTCGGCGGTGCTCGGCGAACCGATGGACGTCACGGAGAGCATCGAACTGGTGAACGACCCCGGAAACTACGACGCCGAGACCGGGGTGGCGGAACTCTGGATCCGGCTGCGAAACGGATCGGCGACTCCCCTCGCGGGACCGATCGAGGTGGAGATCCGCAAGTTCGGGAGCGGCATGGGAGAGATGTTGTCCGAGCTGGCTCCCGAGGTGCTGAACGCCGACAACGGAGTGCGAGGTCCCGGCGCCAGGTTCCGTTACGACGAAGTGCTGGGAAGCGACGGCGTTCTTCCGCCGGGTGGCGTCAGCGGCGCGGTCCTCTGGCGGCTGAAGCTGGCGGAGCCGATCCGGATTCCGAACCTCCACCTCTACATCAGTGCGCGCGAGGTGGCTGGGGGACCACCGTAAGGTTCGGTTTCCGTGTCTCGCCCGCCGCTCCGGGGGCGATTCCGGCCGGAGGCCGGCGCGCCGCGGGCGTTTCCTTGCCGTCCCCTGTCTAAGCCACGATGAGCGGCCGGAGGGCCTTCAGGCCCTCGAGCGCGCGTTCCACGTGTTCCGCGGTGTTGTAGAGGTGGGGCGAGAGCCGGAAGCCGCCTGACGTCGAGCCGGCGATGCCGTGCTCGTCGTACATCCGCGAGAAGACCTCGCGCCGCGCCTCGGCCGGGACCTCGATGATCACCACCCCGGCAGAGAGCACGTCATCCATCGGGGTCACCAGCGGGATTCCGGCTTCCCGGATGCCTTCCTTGAGGCGGCGCGCCAGGTCGATCATGCGCTTCTCGACCCGGTCGGGGTCGATCTCGGCGTGGAAGTCCGCCATGGTGCCCATGGCCGCCAGGCAGGCGTCGTCGCGCTGTCCCATGGATTCGAACTTGCGCGCGCCGCGGGGATCCGGGTCGGCATCGCCACCCCAGCCCGGGGCAACTTCCGAGGGCCAGAGCCGCGGGATGAACTCCGAGCGGACCACCAGCACGCCGCACTCCTTGGGGCCGCAGAACCACTTGTGGGAACTGCTCGTGAAGGTGTCGGCGCCGATCGCCGGGACATCCACCGAGAGCCCGCCAAAGCTCTGGGCGCCGTCCACGTGGACGTGGATCCCCCGCTCGTGGGCGGCGTCGGCGATCCGGCGCACCGGCAGGCGGATGCCCGAGACGTTCGAGACGTGGGTGATCGCCACCAGCTTCGTGTTCGCGCCGAAGGCCTCGATGAACGGCGCTGCGAGATCCTCTCCGCCGGCAGGGGCCTTCGGGACCGACACGCGGCGTACCGAGAAGCCATAGCGGGCGGCGCGCACGTCCCACGCCACGTTGTTCGTGGGGTGGTTCTGATCCCAGAGGAGGACCTCGTCTCCTTCCCCAAGGTCCACTCCGGCATTGACGATGTTGTTCGCCTCGCTGGTGTTGCGGACCAGGGCCAGTTCGTCACCGGAGACCCCGAGTTGCGCCGCGACCTTCTCGCGCGCCGACTCCCGGAGATCAGCGAACTTTCCCCGATTCTGGAACGAGCAGTCGTGGTCAATGTCGCGGGTCAGCTCGCTCACCCGGTCCGCGACCGACCTTGGCGACGGACACAGGTTCGCCGCGTTCATCGGCACCTTGTCCTCTTCGAAGGGGAACTCCCACCGCACCATCCGGAACAGGGTCTCGTCGTCGGCGGCAGCGGCCCGGGCAAGGGGAAGGACGACCGGCGTCGCGGCCGCGGTGCGCAGGAACGCGCGCCGGGTTACGGCATTGGAGAGGGACTTCGTCATGGCGGGCGCCTCCGAAAGGGCGAGTCTACCGGGTTCCCGGATGGGCAGCCGAGGTGGGGTCCCCCGGCCGCCGGGCGCTGCCGTGGGTGATGACCTGGCGGAACAGGATGGGACAGACGATCGAGGTGACGGCGGCGATCATCACCGCGATCGCCCGGTCTTCCTGGTTGAGAAGTCCGAGTTCGAGACCCACGGTGGCGACGGCGATCACGAGACTCAGGCGGGCTGACAGCAGGAACCCGGTGGCGGCCGCCGCGCGCAACGAAAAACCCCAGCACACGAACAGCAGCGAGGGCAGGAACTTGACGAGGAACGCCACCGCGATGATGACCCCAGCGCGCGCGAGCGCTTCGGGGTTCAGGAGGGCCGCCACCTCGAAACGGAGCCCGACGTTGATGAAGAAGATGGGAATCAGGAATCCCCAGGAGATCCCGGAGAGCTGGTGGCGGAGCCCCTCCGGAGGATGGAAGAGGAGCGCGAAGACTCCACCGGCCAGGAAGGCCGCCAGGATCGGCTCGACGTCGAGCACGGTCGACAACCCCACGAAGATCAGCAGCAGGGCGAGCGCGCCGCGGATCCCCATTTCGTCGGGGTCGTCCTTCCGGAAGAGCCGCGACACCCGGAGTGGATGCCACCACAGCACCAGTTTCATCACCCGGAGCACCACGACCACCGCGACCAACAGCAGCGGTCCGTTGATCAACTCGATCCCCCACCCGTCCCGTGCCCAGATGGTGATCTCGGCGACGAGCAGCAGGGTCACCAGGTCCGCGATCACCGCGGAAACCAGAATCGCCTGCCCGAGGCTCTCGGTGGTGATCCCGGCGCTCCTCAGGCTCGGCAGCACGAGGGCGGCCGAGGTGGTGGCGAGCAGCGGCGCGTAGAAGACCGGCAATTCGAGCCAGACCGTGGCCAGGAAGGAAAGCGCGAAGGTTCCCGTGAACACCACCAGCGCCTGGCCGATGGGCCCCGCGCCGCCCCGCCGGAGGGCCGGGAAGTCGATCTCGAAACCAGCGAGGAACATCAGCATCAGGAGCCCCAGCTCCCCGATCTGATCGAGCAGTTCGCTGCCCCCGACCAGCCCGAAGACCGGGCCGACCAGCACGCCGAAGAGGATTTCGACGACCACCGCGGGCGCCCGCAACCAGGAGGCGATCGGCGGAAGCAGGAAAGCGGCGATCCCGACGATCACCAGTGCGCCGGAGCCGTCCATCTGCCGCTAACTCGCTCCCAGCACCGCGGCGGCGGCCAGCGCGAGCGCCCCGGTGGACCGCACGAGTTCGTCCACCGGACAGTGCTCGTCCGGCCGGTGCGCGAGTTCGAGAATCCCCGGCCCGTAGGCGACGCAGTCGGGAACGCCCGCGATCCGGGCGAAGTGCTTGTGGTCATAGGTGCCCGGGCTCGCGACCTCCTCGACCTCGACTCCGAGCGCTCCCCGCACCCCGTACCGCACGGCCTCGGTAGCGAGCGATCCGGGCGGGGTCTGGACGGGCTCCACGGCGAGCAGTTCCTCGATCCGGTAGCGGCGGCCGGGCTCCTGTCCCGCGCAGTCTGCCACCCGGCGGGCGACCTCGGCGCGGACCGCCTCAAGCCCTTCCTCGGGCAGGAACCGCCGATCCGCCACCAGTTCGGCCCGGTCGGGAACCTGGGGGCTCTCGGTTCCGGCTCCGGCCTGGCCTCCCCGGATGCTGTTGACATTGATGGTCGCGGAGCGCGCCCCATCGGGAATCACGGGAACGGCAGTGCGGCGCGCCGCCAACTCGGGCACCCATTCCGTGCGGATTTCCTCGAGGAGCGGCGCGAGGTCGGTAATGGCGTTTCGTCCCAGAAAGGGCATGCTGCCGTGGGCGACCTCGCCGTCGGCGACCACCCGGAACCAGTAGACGCCGCGGTGTCCCACGCACACCCGATGCGAGCCGAAGGGTTCGGGAATGATCACGGCGTCCGTGTCGCGGGCAATCTGTCCGGATTCGGCCAACCAGGCGACGCCGGCGTGTCCCCCCGTTTCCTCGTCCGCCGTGCCCGAGATCTCGAGCGTGCCGCCGAGCCGGGCGCCCGCCCGCCGCAGGACTTCCGCCGCGAAGAAGGAGGCGGCGATGCCTCCCTTCATGTCGCTCGCGCCGCGTCCCCAGACGGATCCGTCCCGAACCTCCCCGGCAAAGGGGTCGGTGGTCCAGCCGGCGCCCGGGGGAACCACGTCGAGATGCCCGTTCAGGTGGAGACGCCGCCCTCCGTCTTGCACCGGACTCTCGAGTCGGCCGATGACGTTTTGCCGGGGGTAGGCGGCGGAACCGGGTGGACACGTCTCCGCCGGAGGGTCGTCAAAGGTCACCTCGAAACCGGCGGCGGCGAGCCGGCCGCCGAAAAACGCGGCGCAGTCGCGATAGTTCTCGCCCGGAGGATTGACGGTCGGGATACGGATCAACTCCCCGCAGAACGCGGCGATTTCGTCGCGTGCGGCCTCTGCCTGGTGGAGGATCCGCGCCTCGAGGCCGGAGGCGACCGGATGAAGCGGCATCGAACCGAGGATACCGCCCTCCGGCGCCCTCCGATGCCGATCGAACTTGACTGGAGACTGTGGTTTCGATAATATTGGAAATATGGAAACAACGGTCGCCTGCTCGACCCCCGAAGCCCTGGATTCGCTCTGTGCGCTCTCCCAGGAGAGTCGCCTCGACATCTTCCGGCTACTGGTCCAGCAGGGGCCCGACGGCCTGGCGGCGGGGGCGATTGCCAGGCGCTGCAAGTTGCCCGCGCCGACCTGCTCGTTCCACCTGAAGGAACTCAAGAAAGGCGGGCTGCTCCAGTGCTGCCGTCACGGCAGGTCACAGATCTATACGGTCAACTTCCGGGCGATCCGGGCCCTGCTCGGATATCTCACGGAACACTGCTGCTCCGAAGAGGAGTGCGATCACGAGAACCCGGACTCCGGGGAGAAAGACAGAGTTTGATGAGGCTGGGGCCGGGTTGGCCGTTCCCGGCAGCGTGCCGCCGCCAGGCCGTTACGGCGGAAATTTCCGCGGTCCGGCGCCGACCGGGAGGCGAGAGCCCGCCGAACGACGCGCCGTCAGCTCGCCCGGAAATCAGGGGTTGACTTTCTGATTTCATTTCAATACTATTGGAAGTATGGAAACGATGAAAGCCTACTCCACTGCCGAAGCGCTGGAAATGCTCTGCGCTCTCTCCCAGGAAAGCCGTCTCGACATCTTCCGGCTGCTGGTGCAGAGTGGGCCGGACGGGCTCGCGGCCGGCGCCATCGCCCGGCACTGCGACCTGCCGGCGCCGACCTGTTCGTTCCATCTGAAGGAGCTCAAGAAGGGTGGGCTCCTCAGTTGCTGCCGACACGGCAGGTCCCAGATCTACTCCGTGAACCTGCGGGCGATCCGGGATCTTCTCGACTATCTGATGGAACACTGCTGCGCCGAACACGACTGCGATCACGAGACTCCGAACGGGGCCGAAGGCCAGGGGTCTGAGGCGGTGAACTGAAATCGATTTTGCGACGGGCTCTGCTTGGGGTGGAAAAAACCTGTGAAGGGCCGGGGGCGGAAGGGCCGCTCCCGGCAGTGAGAACCGCCTGAGCACCGAAAGGGCTGCCGGTCCGACGGACCGGGGGCGGCCGTTGACAGCCCGTGGTGAAACTCACGTGAGCGCCGAGACGGACGAGACACCCGGCTGACAAGGCGCGTGAGGGAGGAATACGCCCGGTATTCCTCCCTCACGCGCCTTGTCAGCCGGACCCCCACCGGGAGAACTGGGCCTCGCCCCCAGTTCGCCCGGTGAGGGCCTCGGCGCTCACGCGGGCCTCACCACAGGCTGTTAACCCCCTGAACGAGTCCGCCCGGTCGGGCTGTCTCTCGGAGTACGGCGCCCCGCATAGAATCAAAGCCGTTGTTGTCCCTTCGGCCAGCCTCGGTGCCCCTGTTGCTCCTCGCTCTCGGGAGCCTTGTCCCCCTTCGGGGGGCCGGAGCGGAGTCCGAGCGCCAGCGCGCTGCCTCCGGTTCCGAGGATCCCGGACTCGTGGCCGTGTCCGGCATCGAGGTGGGTCACCACGAACTCGAGGGTCTGCCCACCGGCTGTACCGTGGTCCTGGCGAGGGAGGGGGCGGTTGCCGGGGTGGACGTACGGGGTTCCGCCCCCGGGACGCGTGAGACCGATCTGCTGGATCCCGAAAACACGGTGGAACGGGTCCATGCAGTGGTGCTCTCCGGCGGGAGCGCCTTCGGGCTCGCGGCGGCCGACGGGACGGTACGCTTCCTGGAGGAGGCCGGGATCGGCTATCGGGTCGGACCCTTCCGGGTGCCCATCGTCCCGGCCGCGATCCTCTTCGACCTCGGTGTCCAGGGACCGGGCGCCGTCCGTCCCGGCGCCGACTGCGGCTACCGGGCGGCGGCGGGCGCGGATTCGGAGCCCGTGCGACGCGGCAACCGCGGAGCCGGGGCAGGAGCCACCGTCGGGAAGAGCCGGGGAATGTCCCGGGCGATGAAAGGCGGGATCGGCTCCGCTTCTCTCAGCTTCGCGGACGGTCTGGTGGTGGCGGCGCTCATTGCCGTGAATGCGGTGGGCGACGTGGTGGATCCCGCGGATGGAGGCGTGATCGCGGGGGTGCGGCGCGACGACGGGACCCTCGCGGACTCACGCCGGCTGCTGCTCGAACAGCGTTCCACCCCGGGATCGCGGCCCGACGGGGAAAGCGGCGGGACGTTGGCCGGAGCGAACACCACGATCGGAGTGGTTGCCGTCAACGCTCCACTCACCAAGGCGGAAGCGAACAAGGTGGCCGAGATGGCGCACGACGGTCTGGCGCGAGCCATCTACCCGGTCCATACCCCTTCCGACGGAGACGCGTTGTTCGCGCTATCGACGGGACAGGGCCCGGAGGCCCGCGTCGGCAGGATCGGAGCGCTCGCCGCCGAGGCGGTGGCGCGGGCGGTTCTGGACGCGGTCCGGTCGGCCGAGTCGCTTCCCGGTTTGCCGGCGGTCCGGGATCTCCCGGCGCCTCCGGAACGGCCCGAACCGCCGCGCTCCCGGGAGCAATGACGCGGGGTGTCACCGCATCTCGCCGTCCTCGCGGCGTATTCGGTCCTGCTCATCGCGGTCGGCTGGTACGTCTCCCGGAGGTCGCGTTCGGCCGAGAGCTTCTTTGTGGCCGGCCGGCGCCTGCCTGCCCGGCTGATCTTCGCAACGGTACTGGCTGCGAACATCGGGGCCGGTTCCACCATCGGCGCCGCGGCGCTCGGGTACCAGCACGGGCTCGCCGCCTTCTGGTGGGTCGGCGCGGCGGGTATCGGGACGCTCCTGCTCGCCGTCTGGCTGGGTCCGCGAATGTGGCGGGTGGCCTCCGAGGCCCGCCTCCGCACCGTGGGAGACTTCCTCGAGCTGCGCTACGGTGCGGGGGTCAGGGTCGCTCTCACGCTGCTGCTGCTGGTCGCCACCCTCTTCGTGCTCGCCGCGCAGTTGCTTGCGGCGGGGGTGCTCATCGAGGGAGCGGCCCGCGTCCCGCTGCCGCTCGCGATCCTCGCCGCCGCGCTGGTGATGACGGCCTACTTCGCGGTGGGAGGTCTTCAGAGCGCGGCCACGGTGAACTTCGTCCAGTTGGGCGTGCTGCTCGCGGGCCTCGGCCTCGCGGTCCCCTACGCACTCGCTGCCGCCGGGGAAGGAACGGGCATTCAGGGACAGCTCGGAGAGGAGGCTCTCGATGTCTTCGGGAACGCCTCCCTGGCCTTCGGCTACACCGCCCTCCTGATTCCGGCCTTTCTGGTCTCGCCGGGAATCCTGCAGAAGCTGTTCGGGGCCCGGGACGAGCGCGCCGTGCGGCGCGGCCTCACGGCCGCCGGAGTCGCGCTGGTCGGCTTCGCCGCGGTTCCGCCGCTCCTCGGGGCCGCCGCCGCGGTCCTCCATCCGGGGCTCGCGAGCGCCGACGCCGCGCTGCCGGCGCTGCTCATCGAATCGCTCCCTCTGTGGCTCGGGTGCTTCGGGGTGGCGGCCCTGTTCTCAGCGGAAGTGTCGAGCGCGGACGCGGTGCTCTTCATGCTCTCCACGTCGCTTTCGCGCGACGTCTTCCACCGCTTCCTGCGGCCCGGCGCCGACGACCGTACGGTCCTCCGGGTGGCGCGCGCCGCCGCGGTGGCTTCCGGACTCGCGGGTGTCGTCATCGCGATTCTCGCCCAGAGCGTGATCGCTTCCCTCACGGTCTTCTATTCCGTTCTCGGGGTCTCCCTGTTCGTGCCGGTCGTCGTCGGCCTCCATCGCTACCGGCCTCCGGCGCGCGCCATCCTGAGCGGCGCCGCCGTCGGGGTGTTCGTGTTCCTGCTGGCGCCGGCGGACGGCGCCCTGCCACCGCCGTTGCTCGGGATCGCGGCATCCGCCGTGGTGGTGTTCCTCCATCTCCGGAGCGCCCGGCGCTGACTGGAGCCGCCAAGCCTTGATTGCCGACGGCTCCGGCCGGGAGTCCCCCTCCGCCGACGTAGTGGTCGTGGGCGCCGGGCTCGCGGGATTGCAGTGCGCGCGCCTGATCGCCGAAGCCGGACTCGGAGTGGTGCTGCTGGACCGGAAGGAGGACCTCGGGGACCGGGTGCATACGACCGGCATCTTCGTTCGCAAATCGCTCGAGGACTTCGCGTTTCCCGCGGGGTGTCTGGGCCCGCCGGTCCGCCGGGTCGTGCTCTATTCGCCGGCGCGCCGCGCGCTCCGGCTCTCGAGCCGCCGCGACGAATTCCGGGTGGGCCGGATGGGAGCGCTTTACCGGGAACTCCTCGATCGTTGTCAGGACGCGGGCGTTCGTTTCTGGTCCGGGACCCGCTACTCCGGATCACGCCGCGCCGGAGAGGGGCTCTTGGTCGAGGTGGAGCGCGGGGGGCGGCCGCAGACTCTCCAGACGCGGTTTCTGGTGGGAGCCGACGGGGCGAATTCCCAGGTGGCCCGGGATCTGGGGCTCGATTCCAACACCGAATGGCTGATTGGTCTGGAGTCCGTTCACCTTGGCGTCCCGTCCGCGGAAGGGGCGGCGCTCCACTGCTTTCTGGACCCGCGGATCGCGCCCGGCTATCTCGCCTGGGTGGTCCAGGACGGCGAGGAGACGCATGTCGGGGTGGGGGGCTATCCGGACCGGTTCCACCCCCAGACCGCGCTCGCGGAGTTCACCGCCAGCCTCGACGGGCGCTTCGCGCTCGACCAAGGCCGGGTTCTCGAACAGCGCGGGGGTCGGATTCCGGTGAACGGGGTGCTGCGCCACATCGGTAGCGACATGGGGCTGCTCGTCGGCGACGCCGCCGGCGCGGTTTCACCGCTTACCGCAGGCGGCTTCGATGCCTGCCTCCGGCTTTCCGGGCAGGCGGCCGAAGTCATCGCGCGGCGCTTCGAGACCGGCGACCCGGGCGTCCTGGCGACCTATTCCGGAACGAGGCTCCGGGCCCGCTTCTGGTCCCGCCGCTGGATGCGGGCGCTCTTGGCCAGGGTCCGGAGCCGGACGGCGATGGAACTCGTTTGCCTGGCGCTTCGGTGTCCGCCGTTCTCGACCGCCGCGTGGCAGGTCTTCTTCCGCCGCCGGTCGTTTCCGGACGTGGAGTGACGTAGCGAGCGACCAGGAAGGCCTCCCGTGCGGAGGGCGCGGGGTGCCGGCCCCGGCCCGCCGGCGAGTCCCCTCGCTGGTGACCGAGTGGTCCCAGCTATCGCCAGTCCTCGACGGACAGGCCTGGAACTCGGCGGAACTCCCGGAGGTTGCCGGTTATCAGAGTGGCGCCGAGCGCCCTCGCATGGGCGGCAATCAAGAGGTCGTTGCGCCCGATGGGCTGACCGGCCTTCTCTGTCTCGGCACGGATTTGGCCGTATAGACGGTCTGCCGGTTCCGCGAGCGGGAGAACATCCAAGGCCCCCAGGACCGCCTCGACCTGCTTGCTCAATCGCGCGGAATTTCGTCGTGCAGCGCCACAGCGCAGTTCCCCGGCCACGATGACGCTGATTGCGTAGCTCTCTTTGGGGAGCGCCGCGACGCGCGCCGCCAGCGCGCCGTCGGGCTGGCGGATCAGAATCGAGACAACATTGGTGTCCAGCATGTACCTCGGCGGGTCCACGCTAGAAGATCTCTTCCGGCTCCACGGGCGGATCCTCGATCACGGGGAACTCTTCGTCCAGCGGCGAGAGCCGTGCCAGAACCTCGGCCAACGACGGAGTTCGATCGACTGGCTCGAGGATCAAACGATGCTGATCCCGATAGACGACGACTTCTTCTGCCGCCAGTTCGAATTCGCGAGGTATGCGGACCGCCTGATTCCGGCCGTTCCGAAATAGACGGGCCTGGCGGACGGATCGCGCAAGAGCGGAGATGTTCTCCGACATATGCTCAGCATATGCCACGATTCCGCTGTCGTCAATTCGGGGAACCGGACGGCCCGGGCCATAATCCGCGCGCCATGAACTCCGCCGCCCCGTTCTCCCTCGACGGGATGGACGTCGTGATCATCGGCGGTGCCTCCGGCATCGGGGAAGCGAGCGCCCGCCTGGCGGCGCGGTCCGGGGCGCGAGTGGTGGTCGCCGACCGGGATGAAGCGGCCGCGGAACGGGTGGCCGCCGACACCGCCGGAGACGGCGGTACCGCGGTCGCGCGGCCCGTGGATATTCGCTCCGGGGAGTCCGTCGGGAACCTGTTCCGGGGTCTCGAGTCGGACGGATTCCAGCCGAGAGGCCTCGTCTCCACGCCGGGAGTGAACGTTCGCAAGCGCCTCGCCGACACCAGCGAGGAGGAATACGAGCGGGTCGTCTCGCTGAACCTCAAGGGGACCTTCCACGCCCTGCGGCACGGAGCGGCGAGCCTGGCCCGCTCCGGTGGCGGGAGCATCGTGCTGCTCTCCTCGATCCGTTCCCAGGTCGTGGAGCCGGGGCAGGGGGTCTATGCGGCCACCAAGGCGGGGATCGTGCAACTCGCCCGCACCGCCGCCGCCGAGTGGGCCTCCTCGGGGGTCCGGGTGAACGCCCTCGCGCCGGGAGTCGTCGAGACCCCGCTCACCACGCAGATCGAAACGCGCCCCGACTGGAAGCAGGCCTATACCGACAAGACACTGCTCGGGCGCTGGGCGAACGCGGCCGAGATCGCCGCGCCCACGGTGTTCCTGCTGTCACCGGCAGCGAGCTACGTCACCGGTTCGGTGCTCTTCGCCGACGGCGGCTGGACCGCGGTGGACGGGCGGTTCGATCCGCTCTGAGCTCGGACCTCGAGGCCGGCCTGGTTCTCCTGGTGGGGGCTGGAAGCCGCCGCCTGACTACACGTAGAAGAGGACGCCCCTCGCGGGCTGGCCGGCGGCGCGCTGCACCGCCCGGACGTAGAGACTCACCTGACGGAGATAGCGGGCCTGACTGGCTTGGAATTCGGCATCGCCGGGCGGTCGCGAGTCTGTCTTGAAGTCCAGAACCGTCCAGGCGCCCCCATTTTCCACCTGATAGACGAGATCGGCCACCCCCTCCACCAGCATCGGACCGGGACCCGCGGGGAGCGCGGCGTCCGCCGCCTCCTCGAAAGTGCCCACCTCCAGCGCCGAGGCGGTTTCCGGTGCGTCGCCCGGAGCCCCGTTTCCGCCGCCGGCGTTCGCCGCCGCTTCAACGTGGAGAAGCGGCAGTTCCCGGTAGCACACCCCGTGTTCTTCGGCCTGCCGGGCCCCCGCCAGCAACGGGTGGCCCAGCGCGGCAACAACCGCGCGTGCGGCAGCCGGGGCAAGTTCGTCCGGCAGTCCAATTTCTCGGGCGGCCCGCGCCGCCTCGGCTCCGATCGCGGGCTCCGGCGCGTCGAGCGGAATCCGCTCAAGGACCCGGTGGACAAGTTCCCCGAACGCCGCGCCCGCGGGACGCCCGGGTTCGGGCGGTAGGCGTTCGATGTCCACCGGCTCGGCGGCGGCCTCCGCCGCGGCCCATGCCGTCGCCGGAGCTGCTCTGCGGGTTGGAACGCATCCTGCTCCAAGGGCCTGCTCCCGGCGGGCGAGGAAGGCCGCTTCGGCCGCCTTCCCCCGCTCGTGCGCACCATCGTCGCCGTCCGTCCGAAGCAGATCCCATAGCGGGCCGCCCTTTGGCCGCTTCCCCGGCACACCCGGCGGACCCGCTTCGCTCGCCCGCGCTGTGATTCCACTGCGTCCGAGCTGCGGCTTCAAGCCCGCGGCTACCGGGGCGAGCAGGCTTTCCGCCGGGAAATCCCCCTCGGCCACCGGCGCCGCCAGCAAATCCCGCGCGCGGGTCATCGCGACATACAGGAGCCGGTCCAGCTCCGCGAGGTCCTCAGCCGCCTCGGCCGGCGTTCCCTCGATGAGGTCCCAGGGGACGATTCCGGCTCCGAGATCACAGGCGTAGAGCCCTTTCTCCGCGTTCACGACGCGACTCGCCCGGCCCTTCCGCCGGGCGGCGCCGTCGCAGAGCACCACGACCGGAAACTCGAGTCCCTTGGCGGCATGCGTGGTCATGATCCGCACTCCGCTGACGTCGTCGTCGATGGCGTGCGCCGACCCCGCGTCCGGATTCTCCGCTTCCGTGGCGAGTTGTTCCACGAAGGCCCGAAACGAGAGTCCCCCGCGCGACTCGAAGGCGCGCGCCGCTTCCGCCAGCCGCCGCAGATTCGAGAGCACCTGATCCGATGAGTTCCAGAATGCGAGGCCCGTCTCCGCGCGGTGCTTTCCGAGAAGCTGCTGGAGCGTCACTGCGATCGGCTGGTGGGTGCGGCGCCGGTGGAGGTCGTAGAGGAAGATGAGCGCGTCGCGGACGGTCCGGTCCATCGCCCGGCCCGGCGCCGGGTCGTCGTCCAGCTCCAGCCGCCACGCCCGGGCCGGCCGCAGACGAATCTCCGGATGGCGTTCCCGGAAGAGAAAGAGATCCTGATCCTGGATTGCAAACAGTGGCCCCCGGAGCGTGGCGTAGACGCTCAGTTCGTCTTCGGGGAACTCGACGGCGGTCAGCGCTGCCCGCAGGAACGACAGTTCGGCGCTCCCGATATAGGTCTCGACGGCCGCCAGCGAGTGCGGGATACCGAGGTCCTGAAGGGTATCGGCGTAGGGCTGGGGAACGAGTCCGCGATAGCTCCGGAAGCGCCGGAACAGCAAACAGATGTCGCTCGGCTCCACCGGCCGCAGGGCGCTCCCGCCGGCGGTAGAAACCTCGAAGCCGCTGTCGAGAAGGCCGCCGACAAAACCGGCCACCGCCGCCGGTTCCCGCTCTTCGAGCTGCCTGGCGTAGGGAGCGTGTCCCAGCGGGATGGCCGCAAGCGCGGGTCCGCGCATTGCATCCCGGGAAGGATGGAGTGGCACGTAATCCACCTGCCGGGCGAGTGCTCCGAGTCCCCGGCCCGCTTCGAATGCCGGTTCCAGGATCCTGTTCACGAAGTCGCAAATTCCGGGCACCGAACGGAAGTTCGTGGTCAGCCGCACCTCGGTGGCGCCGTGCTCGAGCAGGCGCTCCTTGACTCCGAGGTAGTGCGCCACGTCGGCCCGCCGAAACCGGTAGATGGACTGTTTGGGATCCCCGACCAGACAGAGTCGGCCGGGACGCGGAACCGCCTTCCGCCAGTCCCCGTCAGCCGGCTCCTCGGCGGTGAGCAGCAGGACGATCTCCGTCTGTAGCGGGTCGGTGTCCTGGTACTCGTCCACCACGATGTGTCGAAACCGCCCGGCGATTTCCTGGCGGACCTCCGCGTGATGCCGCAGCAGGCTCCGCGTCTTGAGCAGCAGGTCGTCGAAATCCAGGAGACCCGCCTTTTGTTTGGCGCTCTCGTAGTCGTCGACCAGTCCTCGCAGGTCCTCCCGCAGGAGAGCGGCGAGGTCGGCGTTGCTCTGCTGCTGGAACGCGGCCAGCCGGACCTGAAAGCCGTCGCGCCACTTGCGGGTGTGGGGGAAGCCGGGCGGAGTGCGCCCGCCGTACGACGGAACCCTCAGAGCGGCAAGGGCCTGCTCCAGCCAATCGAGATCTTTTCCGCCGGCGGCTTCCCGGACGCGGACCTCGCGGCCGAGATCCGCGGCCGCGGCAAGGGAGCGAATCAGCCAGTTGGGCCGCGCTCCGGGCGGGTCCTTCGGGAGGGACCGGTAGAGGTCCTCGATCATGAAGAGCGAGGGGATCGGATCGCTGTCCTGGCCGACGGGTTGATCCAACAGCTCCTGTACGGCGCTACCCGGATTCCAGTCCCGCTGTTTCCAGGGTGCGTCGAGCGACCGGTAGTCCAGCAGGCGCAGGCCGGCATCGCGGAGGATGTCGAGCGGACTCACGGCAGGGTTCCGGCTGCGGCGCAGCAGGCGGGCGATTCCCTTGCCCGGGCTCTGAAGTTGCCGGTCCAGGAAACGGCGAAAGACCCGGTCGAAGAATGCCCGCTGTTCGGTTTCCGTCAGGAGCCGAAAGTCGGGATCCACCCCGGCTTCGATCGGGCGTTCCCGCAGGATGGTGGCGCAAAAGGCATGGATCGTTCCGATGGAGGCCTCTTCGAGTTGCGAGAGCGCCGTTTCGAGCCGCTGCCCCGCAGCCGCGTCCCGCCCGGCCGCCCGATCCTCGATCCGCGATTCGAGGCCCTGCCGGATCCGGAGCCGCAGTTCTCCCGCGGCTTTCTCGGTGAAGGTGATCGCGGCGATCTCGCCGATCCGGGCAGCGCCGGTGGCCACCATCTCGACCACCCTCCCAACCACCGAGGTGGTCTTCCCGGTGCCGGCGGCGGCCTCCACGATCAGGGTGGTGTCGTGGTCGGTGCGGATGCGGTCCCGCGCCGCCGCGTCAGCAAGTGCGCTCATGGAAGATTGCGGATCCGGACGACCTCGTCGAGGGCGGCGGCAAACCCGGCCCGGGCTTTCGTCCGTCCGTACCCGGCGGGCCGCGGGCCGCACACCGGCAGGTAGTCGCAGTAATCGCAAACCCGGTAGGTGACGCCGGGGTTCGGCAGCGCCGGAAAACGCCCGCCGGCGACCGCACGGTCGAGCCCCGCGACGAAAGACTCGAAGACCGCCCGCGATCGCTCGCTCGCGGCGTCCACCACGGTTTCCAGATACGCGCCGCGAATCGTGGCGTAATAGAGTCGGCCGGAGGCGGCCGGGGATCCCGTCAGCGCCTCGTAGGCGAGGGCATAGAGCAGAGGCTGGAGCGCTCGGCCACCAAAGAGGATGCTCTGGTTCTCGGTGGTTTCGATCGAGGCCTTCCCGGTCTTGTAGTCGGTGATCTGTACGGTTCCATCGCGGAGGCGCTCGACCACGTCGATCGAGCCGTGGAGCCGGAGCCCGCCGGGAAGCACCGCCGCATCGGTCCGGCTGGCCGGGTCGGCGGGCTGCTTCGCTCCCATCCCGAAGGTGAGTTCGTTCGCCAGGGGCACACGCCCCGTGGTGGCGTACCGGTGCAGGAAACCCCGCAGATCCCCGAGCAGTCCGTCCATCTGGTCCTGCCAGATCCGGTCGATCGCGGGCGCCACCCGCTCCCGCGCCTCGGCTTCGACCCGCCAGAAGATCTCCGTCAGCAGATCGAAGGCTTCGTCAAGGCGCTCCTCACGGAGCGGCGCCAGCCCGCGCTCGCGGAACTCGCGTCCGAGGTGGAAGAACACGTCGTGCAGAAGGGTGCCGCGGGTCAGCGGGTCGAGGTGGATCAATGCCTCGGGGCGTTCGATCGGCCTCAGCCGGACCAGGTTCTTGAGGAAGAACTGGTAGGGGCAGGTGGCGTAGGCCTCGAGACCCGTCACGGAGAAGGACCGGTTCCCCGGCCGGTGACGTTCGAGCGCCTCCAACGCGGCCCCATCCGGGTTGAGGAAGCCGTCGGGCGACTGCCACTTCCACTGCTGGCGCATGTACTCCTGGCGCAGGGCCCGGGTCAGCCCGGGGTCGGAGAGCAGATAGGCCGCGCTTCCGGCGCTTCGGGTGCGGGCCTCCGGCCGCCCGAGCGCCCCCGCGACCTGGGCGAGATCGAACTCGCGGGAGTCGATCGCGAGGGCTGCGTCGCGCGGGGCGCGTATGCCGCGCACCACCTGGCTCTCGCGGCCCGCCTGGGAACGAATCTCGGCGAGGGTCGGGATCTTGCCGAGACCCGCCCGGAAGGCTTCGGCCAGGTAGTAGGACGGGACCTGGGGGCGCCCCTCGACGAGGTTCAGCGAGGAGTAGCTGAGGATGAGCCTTCGGGTGGCGGCGCCCACGGCGATCCGCAGCCGGAGCCGTTCACGCTCGACGAGGTCGGTGCGCACCCCCAAGTCCGGCGAAAGCGCCTGGCGCTGGCGGTCGAGGAGCATGGGATCCTCGCGAAGCACCCGAGGGAATGCCCGCTCGGAGAGGCCGGGTACTGCGACCACGTCGAAGGTGAGGCCGCGCGCCGCCTCGATGGGGCCCACCCAGACCCGCCCGTAGCGGCCCCCCCGCGAGGGGGTGACCACCTCGGCGAGCCGCCGCCAGAGGCTTTCCCGCACCTCGTCGAGCGTGACCTCGCTCACGTCGCGCATGGGATTCGTTTCCGCCAGGCAGTGGATGACCCCTTCGGGGTGGAGAAGCGCGGCGCGCGCCAGATCCTCAAGTTGGCGCGCCCATTCGGAATAGCGCGCGTCGAGGGAAGGGAAGGCAGCAAGCCTGTGCAGGATGGGCAGGGCGGTTTCGGTCAGCCGGCGGAGATCCGCACGGCGTTGGCGAACGTGCTCCCGCCTCCCTTCGTCTTCCTCCGCCTCCAGGTCCTGGCGCAACCGGTCGTCGAAGCGCGCGAGCCGCCGCTCCCAGCGCTCGAGCCCGCCGATGACCTCGGAATCCAGGATGAGCCGTTCCCAGCGGCGAGGGGCCACAAAACCCGCGTTCTCCGTCCCACCTGCTCCCTCGCGATCAGCCTCGGGAGCCCTCGGCGGCGAGGCCGGTGTCTCTCCGAGCGAGAGGTACTCTGCGAACCGCGAGGCTGAGAGGCCCTCCCGCGCGCAGTCCAGGAGGACCAGGAAGGCGCGCCCCGCCGGGTGGGGCCGCCGTGCACCGGCCTCGAAGAAGGCGGGAATTCCCGCGCGCTCGAAGGCCTCCTGAAACGACGGCGCCTGGCTGGCGGGCTCGGGAAGGAGGACGGCCATTCGATCGAAGGGGACGCCCTTGGTTGCCTCGGCGAGAAACGCGCGAGCGTGCTCGATGGCTTCCGCCGCGGTTCCGGGCGCGGCGATCACGCTCAGTCCGCGACGCTCGCGGGCAGGGTGCGGCCGCCGGGTGAGGAACAGGTGGCGTTGCGCCGAAACCACTGCATCGTCGGGAAGTTCCTCTTCCAGGCTTCCCTCGGCCGGCAGCGGCACGGCTCCGAGCGCGCGCGCCGCCGTTTCGGTCGCCTGGTCTCCCTCCGGCAGCGTCAGGAACACCTGGGGAGCGGCTTCCGCCAGCGTCTTCGCGAAACGGCGGGTCGCCCTGTCCGCGAGCGGTATGTCGAGCAGGAGCAGCGGCAACCCCACCGGGGGCGCGGCGCCGCCTTCGATCCCGCGGACGGCGGCAGCGAAGGTCTCGGCCCGGTCCGCGAGTCCGATCTCGGCGAGCGATGCGAGGTATTCGGCGTAGAGGACTCCGAGGGACTCTTCGACGGCCGCTACCCCCTCCCCACCCAAATCCGCGAGCCGCAGCTCATCGAAGGTGGAGGCCAGCCGGACCGCCAGTCCAGGGCCTTCGGAGGCCTCCCGGAAGCGTCCGAGCTCTCCCCGCCGGCGGGCCCGGTGGATGACCCGCACGACCGCTGCGAGCCGTGCGGCGGGGGTGAGCGGTTTGAGTCCGCGGGCGGCCAGTTCGGGCCGGGCGAGCCGCTGGGCGAGCACGAACAGGCCGAAGCGATAAGCGCCCAGGAGCCCTCCGCCAGCGCCTTCTGCCTCCGCGGTTTCGTGGACGAGACGGTCCGCGGCGTGGCGACTGGGGGCGACGACGAGGAAAGGACGCCGCTTCCCGAGTCCTTCGAGGACCCGGCGGGCGGCTGCGATTCGCACCGCCGCCCGCGGGCTCTTGACGAATCGGTTCTGCACGGTCCTCGTCATCGGCCTGTGGAGAACCTCTCTCATCGCGTGTTCGCGGCGCGCCGCGCCGCGGGGAGGGGTGTGGGGACGGGTTTCCCTTCCCCGCGAAAGACGATGGCGCAGATCGCCGGGCGATCTGCGCCATCAACCTGTGGGAAGAGCGCCCCGCACGGGAACCGTCGTGGAATTTCGGGAGGTTTCCACACTGTGATCCGTGCGGGGTGCTTTTCCCACAGGCAACTATAGGACCGAACGCGACAAGACCCGTCGCCCTGGGCGTGGCGCCGCCGCTTCCGGCTTACCAGGTCTGGGTTTCGTCGGAATGCAGTTTCGGGGGCAGGCGATAGGAGATCAGCGGATCGCGGAGTTGGGAGTTGTCCACCAGGGCGGTGAACCGGTCCACCTTCACCTTCGCCTCCCAGCGCGGCACCAGCTTGCGCAACCGCTTCGCCAGCCGGCGCCTGGTCCGCAGGTAGAACAGCAGGCCCCGGGTGGACTGCGCCGGGTAGTTGATCTGGTCGGCGAGTTGGTCACCGATCAGGGCGCGGGACACGCGGTACACATAGTTGGCGAGTTGCTGGCGCTCCGCGGGCTTCCGGACGCCGATCACGACCGGCGCGGAATTGACCAGAGCGTTCGCCATCACGATGCCCTCGATGGTCGGCCGCGGCTCGCAGGCGACAGCAATCCGGCAGAGCGCGAGCGCCTCCGCCTCGCTCGTGAACAGGATCGTTTTCGGCACGCCCATCAGGTGCGCCGAGTAGCGCCAGATCTGGACGAACGCTTCGCTCTCCTCCGCCGTCGGCTCGGCGCCGAGCCGCTTCGCCGCCTCGATCACGCGCGCGGAGAAGTTGGCCGCCGCGAGCGCCACGTGAGCAATATGGATCGGCACCCCGAATTCCGCCTCGTCCCACTCGTCGGATCGCCTCAGGAAGTAGCGGACTTGGGCGTGGATGAGCCGGATTCGGACGCTCAGCTTCCAGCCCTCGGCGTAGCGTTCGAGTCCCCCCGGCATCATGATCTCGATGAGCTGGCGGATGTTCTGCCGGAGACGGCGGACCCCGTGGTCCGTCAGCCTTCCGGTCATGAAGAACGACTTGCTGATGAGGGTGGTGAAGCCCCAGACGATGCTCGAGCCCACCAGCGCCTGGACGTAGAGATCCGAGTCGGCGTGGAACGCCCGGCACCCCGGATAGACCGCTCGCGAATCGAACCAGTCCGGCTGGATGCAACTGAATTCGATGAGTTCCCTGAGTTCCGCCGGCGCGCCCCGAAAGCCGGCCTCGTCCCCATCCATCCCCGCCGTGATCAACTCGTGGATCCCTTTCTGGGGCATGCCGGCCATGGACTCGACCGCCGCATCCGCGAGCGGGTCCCCCTTCACAGTGTGCTCGACATAGCGATGGGACAGCTCCGGATCGGTCCAGCGCACCATCTCGAAACCGTTGCGATACGCGGTCGGAACAAAGATCTCCGGAGACCGCGGCGCGGATCCCTCGTGGAGTGCGGACATGTTGGGACCGACCGAAACGACCGAATCGACCGGAATGACCGAACGAACTGTATACCTGATGCTTTCCGGCCATGGTTCTTTCCATGGTCGGACCGGGATCGGACCGGGCGGGCTTTCCCGGGTCGGGCCCCGGCAACCCGTGGAGAAAGTGGCGTAAGCGCCGAGAGCGGCGAGGCTTCCGGCTGACAAGGCGCGTGAGGGAGGCATGCCGGGTGTATCCCGACCGAAACGCAACGCAGAGGGCCGCAAAGCGGCCCGGTTCAGGCGGGATGCATCGCCGCTCGACCCCCCAACGGGAGAACTGGGCCGCGTGACTTCTTCCACAGGGCTGCCAACTCCTGCCCCGCAGCAACAGGAAGCCGTCGTCGGCCAGGCTGTGAAGGCCGGGACGACCAGCAGCGTCACCAGGGTTGCGAAGGCGACGCCGAAGGCGGGCGACGCCGCCATCGGAATGAGGAAAGGCGCCTGGATGCTGCGCTCGGCCAACGGCGGCGCGACGCGCCGTGACGCGGTTCAGCCGGGCGCCTCGCCCCTCTCTCGGCGCTCGCGTGAATTTCCTAGAACGATGAAACCGCGTCGCTTCGGGACGGATGGATGTCTATGACCCGATCGAACCCGCTGACCCGGAACACCTCCCTCACCATGCGCGGCAGGGAGCACACTGCGAAGCCCACCTTGCGGGAGCCGGCGGCCCGCGCACCCTGGAGCACACAGCGCAGCCCGGCGCTGCTCATGTAGATCAACTCCCCGCAGTCGAGGACCAGGGCGCGGTCGGCCTCTTCGGCCGCCGTCAGGATTGCCTCTTCGAGACGCGCCGCCTGCGGTCCGCCGACACGCCCGCTAACCCGCAGGAACAGGACGCCGGCTTCGCGATCGGTTACGAGCTCCAACGCCGCCTCACCACGCGCTTGAGGTCTTGTCGCTGGTCGCGCTCGGCATGCGGTAGCTGATCCCGACATCGTCGTACACCGACCTCTGCATCATGCCGGCGAAGTTCTCATAGGCCAGCGCCTTGGCCCCGGGCAGCACCTTTGAGCCAAGGATCTGCAATTGCCGTTGCAGGCGGACCATCCCCAGGGCGCCGAGAGTGAGCTGTCTGGGATAGCCGAGCCGGTCGGCCCGTTCGTTTCCGATCAACGCCCGGGAGACCCGGAACAAGCCGTTCAGCAACCTTCGCTGCTTCGCGGGTTTCTCGATTCCGAGCAACTCCGGAACGGTGTTGACGTATCCGTGCGCCACCTCGGTCGCGCGCGGCCCCGGTGGCTGCTCGCACCGACGTGATATGGCCCTGATCCGCAGGGCTTCCTCCTCGGTTGTGAACCGAAGCGCGTCCGGCACGCCGAGCAGCCACTGCACGTAGTGCCAGATGTGCATGAAGCCCGCGCTTTCTTCTTCGCTGAGCCGTACGCCGAGCTTACGCACCGATTGCAGGTTGATCGCCGAAAAGCCGGTGGCCGCGAGCGCCATATGGGCCATGTTGAGCGGCACCCCATCGGCATCCACATCCCATTCCCCCGATCGCAGCAGGAGATGCCTCATCTGCGAGTGAATCATCCGGATGCGTACGGTCAGCTTCCACCCGTCGCCGTCGCGGTCAAGCCCGCCCGGGAGCGTGATCTCCACCAAATGCCGCGTGTTCTGTTTCACCCGGCGGAGATTGCCCGCGGTGCGCCCGGTGATGTGGAAGGCCTTGGCCAGATTCTCCGAAAGGCCGGTTATGAGGGAATCGAGCACCATCCCCACGAAGAACATGTCCGAGTACTCGTAGAACGCGCGGGAACCGATGAGCGCCTTCTCCTGGTCGAAAGCAAACGGCGGCGGACGATCCATCTCCCGGAAGAAGTCCCGCAGCGCGCCCGGCGCTTCGCCGAGAACCGCTTCATCCCGCTCCATCCCCGCGTTGATCCATCGGTGTCGGGTCGCTTGGTCGGAATCGGCGAGCGACTCCATGGCGGCGTCGGCGATCGGGTCGCCAACCCACACGTGCTCAAGATAGGACTCCGCCAGGCCGGGATCGGACTCCAGGGCCCGGTGGTAGTCGGCCCGAAACGAAGAGGGGATCTTCATGCTTGGCGTGCCGACTGGCTGCCGCGCGGCCCGCCGGGCGGATTCTACAACCTCGGGTTTCGGCTCGCGGGCCGGGGACGTTCGGGACGCCGCGTCGAGCCTTCGCCGATTCCCCAGGGATCGGACGACTGGTCCCATGCCTCCACCCGGCGGCGCCCGGGCGCATTCTGACGGCCGTTCCTCATCCACGACCGCGAGGGAAAGCGAGGGCGTCGTCGGCAAGGGTGTACAGCACCGGCACCAGCAGCAGGGTGACAAGGGTCGCGAAAGCCACGCCGAACGCCAACGAAACCGCCATGGGGATGAGAACCTGCGCCTGCGCGCTCCGCTCGATCATCAGCGGCGCCAGCCCGGCGCAGGTGGTGACCGTGGTGAGGACGACGGGCCGGAAACGAAGCGGCCCCGCCGCGAGGGCAGCGTCGAGCGTCGACGCACCCGCACGCCGTCTCCGGTTGATGAAATCGAGCAGCACCAGGGCGTCGTTCACGACGATCCCGACGAGCGGCACCATCCCGAAAAAGCTCACCATCGAGAGCTCGATCCCCATGATCACGTGGCCGAAAATGGCGCCTGCCAGACCGAAGGGAACCGCCGCCATGATCACGAAGGGTTGGATCCACGACGAAAGGGGAACGGCGAGCAGCGCGTAGATGAGCATCAGAGCCAGTGTCAGGTTCTGCTCCAGCGCGGCAAAGGTCTCCTCCTGGTCGCCGGCCAGGCCCACCACGTCGAATCGAAGGCCCGGAAAAGGTTCGTCGAGACCCGGCAGCACCCGCTCACGGAGATCGGCGAGCAGGGCGCCCGCCGAAGCGAGCGCCGGATCGATGCTGGCATGCACCGTGACCGCCCGCCGTTCGTCAACGCGCTGGATTACCGACAAGCTGTCTTCGCGGGAGATTTCCGCCACCCCGGAAAGCGGCGCCACGCCCCCGTCGGCTCGGCGCACCTGCATTCCCGTGATGCTGTCGAGATCCTTCCGCTCGTCGCGCGGATAGCGGAGGAGAACGCGGATTTCATCGCGTCCCCGTTGGATCCGCTGGACCTCCTCCCCGTGAAACGCCTGGCGCAACTGTCTTCCGAACTCGACGGCCTCGATCCCGACCCCGGCGCCGCCCGAGCGCACCCGCGCTACCAGTTCGGGGGCGGTCCCCTCGAGATCGTCCCAGACGGCGATCACGCCGCCATAGCCCTGCAGCAGCGACTGAAAAAACGCCGAACCGTCATCCAGTTCCGCCAGGTCGGCGCCGCTGATCCTGATCGAAATGTCGGCCACCTGGCCCAGCACCGAGGAGACCACGGTCACCTCGGCCCCGTGCGGCAGTTCGCGGCCTGCGGCCCGCAGCCGGTCGGCGATCTCGGCGGTCGAAAAGCCGTCCTGCTGCTCGGCAGGGAGCAGTTCCAGGGTTACTTGCCCGATCGTCGCTCCGGATCCACCAGCCTCCCCGCCGATGGGACCCCCGGGGCCGAAGGGGAGGCGCTGCCCGACGAGGACCGCCAGATGACGTTGCGGGTCCACTCCGTTGTCGTTCCGTTGGTCCTCGCGAATCCGTGCGATCTCCTCTTCCAGCTCGGCCACCACCTCGGCGGTCTCCTCCACCGGGGAACCCGGCGGGAGTGAAACCTGGATCGTGACCAGGTCGGCATCAAAAGGCGGCGTGGGCTCCACGGGCACCCAACCTCCGGCCAGGAGGCCCATCGCCGGGGCCACCGAGAGAATCGCAAGGGCAACCGCCGCCAACCGGTTCCGGAGGGACCAGCCGAGCACCGGACGATACAGGGTGTCCCTGGCCCGGTCGAGCCCGGACTGGAACCCGGCGCGCACCCGCGCCAAGCGCTGGCTGGGCCGGACTGCGACCCCGCCATGCGCCATGTGATGGGGGAGGATCCAGGCGGCGTCGAGCAGTGAGAAGGCGAGAACCGGGATGACGATTCGAGGGAGAGCACCCATGATTTCTCCCCAAACCCCCGGAAGACCCAGGAGCGGCGCAAAAGCCGCCATGGTCGTGAGAACCCCGAAGGTTGCCGGGAGGAGAACCTGCTGCGTTCCCCGGATCGCCGCCTCGACCGGTCCCGACTTCCTGTCCGCCACCCGCCGCTGGATGTTTTCTCCGACCACGATCGCGTCGTCCACCACGATCCCCAGCGTGAGGATGAAACCGAACAGCGAGATCATGCTGATCGTCACCCCGAGCCCGGGCATCAGCAGGAACGCGCCGAAGAACGACACCGGAAGGCCCGCCGCCGTCCAGACCGCAAGCCGGGTGGACATGGTGAAGAAGAGAACCAGGAAGATCAGGGCCAATCCCTGGAGTCCGTTGCGCACCAGCACTTCCATCCGGCTCTCGAACAGTTCCCAGCCATCGAACCAGGGAGTCACCGAGAGACCCTCGGGTAGCGACGCCGCGAGTCCGGGGATCCGGGCGTGGACCGCTCTGGCGGTTTCCAGCATCCGGGCCCCCGGCGCGAGAAGCACTTCCAGAAAAACCGCCGGCTGCCCATTCATCCGCGCGGCTCGCTCGTCCTCCGCGAAGCCATCGGTTACCGTCGCTACGTCCCCAACCGTGACGAGACCGCCATCGGGAGGTGCAATCAGCGGGATCCGTGAGAAGTCCTGCGCGGCCACCGCCTCGGCCTCGGTCCGGAGCCTCACATCCCCCGCTCGCGTATGGAGCGCCCCGCCGGCGATGTCTGCGGAACCGCGCCGGATCGCTCCCGTCACCTGGTCGAAGGTGAGACCGAATCGGGTGAGGACGTCCCCGGAAACCTCGATGGAGATCTCGTAGTCCCTCCCCGAGGCGATCTGCACCTTTCCCACTCCCGGCACCTGGGACAGCGCTTCCCGCGCCAGGTGGGCGGCTTCGGTGAGGGTGCGCTCGTCCGCATCGCCGTAGATCGAGATCCGGAGGAGAAGCCGCTCCACCGCGATCTCCGAAACGACCGGATCTTCAGCGTCTTCCGGGAGAGTGGTCAACGACTCCACCCGTTCGCGGATCTCGTCACTGAAGGCTCGGAAGTCACCTGACGGGACCATGGCGACGGTGACCAGACCGACCCCGTCGGTAGCCATCCCGGCGATTTCCTTGACGCCGGAAACGTCGCGTAGCGCTTCCTCCAGGGGCAGCAGCACGCCGTCCTCGACGACCTCCGCGGCGGCGCCCGGAAAAACGGTGCGGATGGTGACGGCCGAAGAGTCGGTCTCCGGAATCATCTCCTGGGGAATCTGGCCGACGGTAAGCAGCCCGCCCAGGGAGACTCCGAGGAACAGCAGGTTCGCCGCCACCCGGTTCCGGACGAACCACGCGACCACCCCGCGTGAGGGTTCGGCTGCGGTGGTGGCGGAGGGGGTGTCCAAGACGTGACTCCTGCCCGACCCTAGCCTCTCACTCCGGGCTTGCGGTTACCGGCGCTTCGTTGGCGGCTTCCACCAGCGCCACCCGCACCTCCATCCCCTCGGTAACGATGGTGGGAGGGTTCGTCACGACCCGCTCCCCGTCGCGGAGGCCGGAGCGAACCAGCAGGTTGCCGTCACCGGACGACCAGAACGCGTCCACCTCACGGATCCTGATTCGGTCCCCGGTGTCCACCACCAGCACCCGACCGTCCTCCCGGAAGGCGCTGCGCGGGACGATCGCGATCTCGGGGTACTCCCGACCCTCGATCTCGGCGCGCACGAACATCCCGGAAACGAGGGGCGGACGCCCCTCCGGTCCCGGTCCGTAGGGGTTTTGCACCTCGATCACCGCCGGGAAGAACCGGGTGGCCGGGTCCACCTCACCCTCCATCCGCACCAGGCGGCCCTCCCAGGTCCACGCGGTCTGAGCGAGCGCCGGCCCCAGCACCGCCGTCAGGCGCGCCCGCGGTCCCGGCCCGGGCGAGACGCCCCCGAACGGGAGATCCACCAGTTCCAGCGCCGCGTCGGGAAGGGAAACCCGGGTTTCCACCACGTCCACCGCCAGCAGTTCGAGCAGCGGGGATCCGCGCGCCGCCCATTCGCCGACCTCGGCGTTCCGCGTTCCCACCAGACCGGTATGCGGCGCCCGAATCTCCGTCCGTTCCAGATCGCGTTCCGCCCGCTGGACCGCCGCCTCCGCTGCGGCCAGTGCCGCCCGGGCCGCCGCCAGTTGGGGGACCCTGAGCGCCAGGGGATCCGGCTCGTTTCCTTCTCCCGACCACTCTTCCTCCGCGAGCTGCGCCAACCCCTCTTCGGTCCGCAACAGCAACCGGGCCTGCTCGCGCTGGCTGCGCGCCTGGGCTACCGCGTGCTCATACGCCAGCGGTTCGATGCGAAAGAGGGGCGCTCCCTCGTCGATGCGCACCCCGTCCCGGAGGCCCGACGCCGCCCATACCACCTGGCCGGCGACTTCGGCGGCCACCGTCGTCCGGCGCACCGGGCGCACGGCACCGTCCGCGCTCACGCTCACCCGGTGTGGCCCCACCTGGACGCGCACCACGCGTACCTCGGGGATCACGGTCTGGATTTCCTGTGCTTCGGGCTTCGGCCCGAGCGCCGTGAGCAGAGCCACCAGCACCGCCGCAGCCAGCAGAATGGGAATGAAGAGGAACCTTCGGAACATCAGCGGGAACTCCCGGTTGGACCGGCCTCGCCCGCCGAGTCTTCACCATTCGTGCGCTCGAATCCGCCCCCGAGCGCCAGGGACAGGTTCACCCGGTTGTCGAGCCGCGCCCGCACCTGAGAGAGATGGGCCGACTCCGCAATCAGGACCGCCCGCTCCGCATCAAGCTCCGCAAGCCGGGAGACGAATCCGCTCCGCCGCTGGGCTGCGGTCCGGGTCAGCGCCCGCCGGCTGGCGGCGAGCGCCTCGGCCGACCGCGACTGCACCTCGGAGAGCGCTTCCTCGGCGGAGAGCGCCGCTTCCACCTCCTGGTACGCGGTCAGGACCGTGCGCGCATACACCGCCAGCGCCTCCCGGTCCCGGGCCTCTTCCTGGCGGATCTGCGCCCGGATCCGGCCTCCCTGGAACACCGGAGCCGCGATCCGCGCGATCAGGCTCCATACCGAGAAGTCCCCGCTCACCAGGTCCTTCAACCGGGTTGTCGCGGTGCCGGCCGAACTCGTCAGCGGAAACTGGGGATAGCGCGCCCGCCGCGCCATTTCGGTGAACTCCTGGGACATGGCGAGGCGCCGCTCGGCGCTCGCCACGTCCGGCCGCCGCGAGATGAGATCCGCCGGCGCCCCTGCGGGGACGGGGCTCTGGACCGCGGGCAGAGCGCCTCCGAGCGTCCAGTCCGGTCCGGGTTCCCCGTCGGGATAGTCGGTGAAGAGGACTTCCAGACCTCGTACCGCCGCCGAGCGCGCCTGTCGCCGGCTCGCGGTCGTTGCCTGCGCCTCCGCAAGCCGGGCTTTTGCGGCATCGACCTCGGCGAGCGTCGCCTCTCCGATCCGTGCCCGCTCACGCGTCCACCGCACCGTCTCTTCCTGACTTGCGGCGATTGCCTCGGCGACGCGCGCCTGTTCCCGGGCCTCGACCGCCAGGAAGTAGAGACGGGCCGCCTGACCTGCCAGCGAGACCCGCGCTCCCGCCACCTCGGCGACCGCCGCCTCCATCACGGCGTTCGCGGCTCGCGCCCGCGGTGTCGCCGCGCGCCAGAGGTTCGCTTCCCAGGTCAGGTCCAACGAGAGGCCGTATCGCACGAAGTCTGCGGTGAGTACGTCGTCCTCCCCGCCGAGTCCGGGAATCGGCAACCCGGCGGACTCCGCGATGTCCGAAATCGGGAGCCCGATGAAGGCCTGTCGAGCCTGCAGCCGCTCAACGCCCGTTCCCACCTGAGGATAGAGCGCGCTCCTCGCTATCCCGGCGTCCGCAGCCGCCTGGGCGAGGCGCGCCGCTGCCTCCCGAAGCGTGAGATTGTCCGAGAGGGCCCGCTCCACGACCCCATCGAGCGCCGGATCCCCAAACGTCTTCCACCAGTCTGCCGCCGGTGTCCCGGCGGCCTCCACCGCAGCTGGCGCCGCCGGTTCGGGCGCGAACTCGACCTCGGGATCCGCGACCGGCGCCCGAAGGCCACCACAACCGCTGGCCACCAGGCAGACGGCGGCCCAGCGAATCGCCGCTCGTCCGGCCATACGCATCCCGGAGTGAGTGTATTCGCTCGGATCGGGCCGGGAACAGGTGTCCGCCCCTGTTGAAGGGCAGCGTCCGCTCGCGTACGATCCTGACCCCAAATTGCGGTACCTCTTGGGCCCTTGGTCCGTACCGACGGAGGCTTTCATGAATCACACGACCTTCCATTCGGCGTCTCGCCTTCCCGCAGGCCTGTGGCGTCGGCTCATCCCGGTTGCGGCCGTTGGGTTGATCGCCCTCCTTGGCGCCTCCCATGCCTTTGCCCAGGATGAAGCGCCGCTGAACCGCCGGGAGGTTTCCCGTGCCATCGACATCGCCGAGGATCATCTCGAGGACGCCGAACGCGCGCTGCGCAACGAGGACGCGGAAGCGGCGCAGGCCGCGTACAGCCAGGCCGGCGGCCTGTTCCTTCGGATCTTGCAGGACCATCCCTATCGCCGGGACATCCGCATGAGACTCGGCCGCATCTACCTCCACTTCGAAGAGTGGGAGAACGTCGCCGGCGCCTTCGAAGAGGCCCTGAAGACGGATCCGCCGGGCGACGACGAGGATGTGGACGGCTGGGCGATCGAGAATGTCGAGGACGCCGGCGAGGTCCTCGAAGCCTGGACCGCATTGACCACCGCCTTCGGGATGATGGAGAACGATCTCAAGGTCATCGAGGCTGGACAGAAGGTCATCGAACTGAATCCCAGCCCGCCGGCGAGCACCTTCGTGGCGATTGGATCCAGCATGGCCCGGCAGGGTCAGTTCGAGGACGCCTCCGCAATGGCCCGTCGCGCTCTCGAACTCGAACCCGACAGCGCCATGGCGCACTCGACGCTCGGCCAGGCTTCCGCCGCCGGCGGCGACCTGGCGGCGGCCGAGAGTTCGTTCCAGCGCGCCGTCGAACTCGACCCGAACACCCCCCGCGCCCATGCCGGGCTGGCGGACATCTACTACGCCCGGGAGGACTTTCAGGCGGCCGTGGACGCGGCGAGCGCCGCGCTCGACCTGAACGACCAGTTGACGGCGGCCTACGGGATCCGGGGCCTCGCGAACAACGCCCTCGGCAATTCGGCCGAGGCCCAGGGTGACTTGTCGATGGCGGTGACCGTGAACCCCGACGATCCGGCGGCGAACCTCGCGTTCGCCCAGGTCTACGAGGCTCTGGAGAACCGGGGCCAGGCGATGAGCTATTACCGCAAGGTCACGACTCTCGCCAACTCTCCGCCGGCTTCCCGGGTGGCGGCCCACGTCGCGCTCGGGCGTTTCGCCATCCAGGATCTGAACTTCGACGATGCCGTCACCGAGATGAACGCGGCGGTCGCGGCCGACCCGAACTCGGACGAAGCCAAGGCGGGACTCGGGATGGCGAGCCACGCGAGCGCCAAGGCGAAGCGCCAGGCCCAGGACTTCCCCGGAGCCCTGGCGGCGGCGGAAGCGGCAGTCGCCGCCGATTCCGAGAATGCGGTCTATCAGGTCGAATACGGCATTGCGCTGACGCTGAACCAGCGGGTGGCGGAGGCGCAGCCGGTGCTCGAGGCCGGGATTCCCGGCTTTCCCGCCGACGGGAACATGGACGACCTCGCGGTCGGTCACTGGGCGCTTGGACAGGCCTACATGGCGTCGCAGAACTTCGCCGGGGCGGAGACCCAGTTCGCGGAAGCGACGCAGAAGATGGACAGTTGGGGAGCGCCGTTCCAGATGCTGGCGTGGGCCCATACCGCCCAGATCGCCTACGGCCCCTGCCGGCTCAAGGACGCCACGTTCGGTGAACGGATGCAGGCGGCCGGAGTGGGCTGTCCCGCCACCGATGCGGACTACGAGCGGGTGGCCGCCGCCGCTGCGGAGTATGAGAAGGCCGTGGCCCTCGGGGTTCAGGATCCGGTTCTCGCCGAGCGCCTCGCCGTGCTCCAGGAGGTCAGGAACCAAGTCGCCGAATGACGGCCCGGGGTAGCAGTCAAGTCCCGGACGGCACCCCGGACATCCAGGGGCTGCTTTCCCGCGTCGCGGGGCAGCAGCCCCGGATGGAGGAGATGCTCGGGCGATTCGTCCGGATCGAATCGCCCACCGACGATCCCGAAGCGACCGCCCGGATGGGCGACGAGGCGGCCTTCGCGCTGACGGGGGCTGGAAACTCGTTCCTGAACGAAGCCACGGTCGTCCGGGTGGACGGGACGGACGGCGATCCCCCGCGCGGGCCGCATCTGCTGGTGAAGGTTCCGGGGCTGGCCGCTACGGAGAAACCGCTGCTGCTGCTCGGTCATCTCGACACCGTCTGGCCGCACGGCACCCTGGAAGAGATTCCCTTCCGGATCGAGGATGGAGTGGCCCGCGGACCGGGCGTCTACGACATGAAGGCGGGTCTGGTCCAGACGATCTGGGCGCTTCGGATCCTCGATCGCGCGGGGCGCCGGCCCCGCCGGCCGCTCACGATCCTCTGGAACACGGATGAGGAGGCGGGGAGCGCCTCGAGCCGGAAACTCATCGAAGCGGAAGCGGCCGAGGCCGCCGCCTGCCTGGTGATGGAGCCCTCGCTCCCCGGCGGCGGCGCCAAGACGGCCCGCCGGGGTGTCGGAATCCTTCGCGTGACGGTCCGGGGACGCGCCGCTCACGCGGGCCTCGATCCGGAGCGCGGGATCAACGCGATCACCGAACTTGCGGGCATCGTCACCCGCGCCGCTGCCCTCTCCGCGCCGGAGCGCGGCGTCACCGTGAACGTGGGATTGATCCGGGGCGGTTCGCGGACCAACGTGGTCCCCGCGGAGGCGTCGGCGGACGTGGACATCCGGATGGACGATCCGGAATCCGGTGCGCGGCTCATCGAGGCGCTCCGGAGCCTCGGCGCGAAACACCCCGAAGCCCGGGTGGAATGGACGGGCGGCGTGAACCGGCCGGCGCTGGTTCGCGACGACGGGGTCGTCGCGCTTCACGAAAGGGCGCGGCGGCTGGCGGCGGAACTGGACTGGGAGCTCGGTGAGGGATCGGCCGGCGGCGGTTCGGACGGCAACATCGTGGCCGGACTCGGCGTGCCGGTGCTCGACGGCCTCGGACCGCTCGGAGACGGCGCTCACGCTCGCCACGAGCAGGTCGTGACCGCCGACCTGCCGCGGCGCGCCGCGCTCCTGGCCGCGTTGCTGCTCGAACTCTGACGAGGGCGCTGACGTCCTGGCCGGCGTACCTCCTTCAGTGAGACAGGATCTGGCTCAGGAAGAGCTTCGTCCGTTCGTCTGACGGATTCGAGAAGAACTGCTTCGGGGGCAGGCACTCGACGATGCTGCCCTCGTCCATGAAGGCCACCCGGTCGGCAACGGTGCGGGCGAAGCCCATTTCGTGGGTGACCACGATCATCGTCATTCCGCTCTCGGCAAGGTCGTTCATCACGTCGAGAACCTCCTTGATCATCACGGGATCCAGCGCGGAGGTGGGTTCGTCGAACAGCATGACCCGGGGCTGCATGCAGAGGGACCGGGCAATCGCCGCCCGCTGCTGCTGCCCGCCCGAGAGCTGGCCGGGATGTTTCCCGGCCTGTTCCGGAATCCGGACCCGGTTGAGGAATTCCAGGGCGCGATCCCGGGCCTCCGCCGCGGTCATCCCGAGCACCCGGGTGGGGCCCAGCATGCAGTTCTCGAGCACCGTGAGGTGCGGAAAGAGATTGAACTCCTGAAACACCATGCCGATCTCGCGACGGACCCGGGCAAGGTCCGTCGCGTCCGGACCCAGTTCCCGGCCGGCGAAAACGATGCGCCCCTCCTGATGCTCCTCCAGCCGGTTGATGCACCGGATCAGGGTGGACTTGCCCGATCCGGAGGGACCGCAGATCACGATGCGCTCGCGCTCGGCGACCTGGAGATTCACGTTGCGCAGAACCTGGAAGTCGCCGAACCACTTGCTGACCCCTTCGATTTGGATGAGGGTTGCTCGGGAAGTCATGCGCGCCGGGGGTTCAGGTCCGAGCCATCGCCGCGCGCTTTTCGAGACGGTCGAACGCCAGCGAGAGGAAGTAGCACAGGCAGAAGTAGAGGCCGGCCACGGTGATCCACACCTCGAAGACGCGGGTCGTCGAGATCGCGGTTTCCATCGCCAGGAAGGAGAGTTCCTGGATCGAGATCAGCGACAGGATCGAAGAGTCCTTTACCAGGGTGATGAACTGTCCGGCGAGCGGTGGAATCACCCGGCGAATGGCCTGCGGGAGGATCACGCGGCGCCAGAGTTGCCACCGGGAGAGCCCGATGCTGAGTCCGGCTTCCGTCTGGGTTCTTGGAATCGATTGGATCCCGGCGCGCACGATCTCGGTCATGTAGGCGCCCTGGAACATGGCGAGGCAGATGACCCCGGAAATCACGTTGGGGATCAGGGAGGCCGGCCCGAACACCAGTTCCAGCGAGCGAAGCCTGGCCGGCGACGCTCCCCGCACCAGGTCTTCAACACCGAGGAGCGGCATGATCTGGCTGCTGATGAAGAAATAGAAGATGAAGATGAAGACGAGCGGCGGGATGTTCCGGATCAGTTCGACGTAAGTCCGGCTCAGCAGCCGCGGGAGGAGGCGCCCCGCGGTCCGCATGACGCCGAAGACGGCGCCGAACAGCGCCGCCGGAATCAGGCTCAGGAGCGCCAGGCGGATCGTGGTGAAAAACCCCCGCATCAGCAGATTCGGGATCCAGCGCTGTGCCTCGTCGTCCCACCGGTAGAGGAAGTGCGGGATGACGCTCCAGTCCCAGCGATACTCGAGCACCGAGTCCACCCGGTAGACGACGTAGGCCACCGCGGCAAGCGCCGCCGTCAGGACCGCTGCATCGACCCAGCCGAGGCGAGCCCTGTTCCGTCCGGGAATCACTACTGCGAAGCGCTCCCGGGCCGCACGTCGTCGATCCAGTTGGTCGTCTTGAACCAGTAGTCGTACCGCTCCGGGAGCCAGCCGTTCGTGGTGTTGACCCGGATCCAGTTGGAGAAGAAATTCAAGGCGTCCGGATCGCCCTTGCGCAGCCCGAAAGCCTCGTCGCCCTGCGAAAGGTTGTCGGTCGTGGGCAGAAAGAGCAGCTCCGGGTGGCGGTCCGCCCACTCCACCGGTTTCGGGTAGGAGGACAGGATGGCGTGTGCGTTGCCGTTCAGCACCTCCTGAAGGGCCTGGATGTCATCGTCGAAGGGGCGCACCGTCGCCTGCGGGAACAGGCGGGTGACGTCGTTGCAGGCGGTGGCGCCGCGCCGGCAGGTGAGGGTCACTTGCTCGCTGTCGTAGCCGTCCGGCCACGCCAGGTCTCGGGCCAGTTCCCGGTTGGCGGCGATCCCCATGCCGGAGTGGGCATACGGGATGGTGAAGTTGATCGTCAGGTTCCGCTGGGGGCGGATGCTCAGCCCGCCGATGATCACGTCGAACTTGCCGGCGATCAGGGCCGGGACGATGCCGTCCCAGGAGGTAGGCACGAACTCGACCGCCACTCCCATGTCGGCGGCTACCTTCGTGGCCACGTCTACTTCAAATCCCACGAGGTCGCCGCTGCGGTCACGCATCGCCCACGGTTCGAACGTCGAGATGCCCACTTTCAGCGCTCCGCGGCGCTGGATCGTCTCGATGACGCTCTCGGTGGTGCGTTCGGGCGGGGCGCACTGGAGCTGGACTCCGGCGGCGCATCCGAGCGCCAGCAGAAAGGGCAGGGCCCGGCGTGATCCGATGCCGTCGCGGCTCATTCCGTCTTCCTTGCTTTCGGGTGGGGTGGCGCCGTGAGCCTCAGGTGCTGACGCGGTGCTCCAGACGAGTCGCGAAAGCGGAGAGGACCACAGTGAACGCCAGGTAGATGGCCGCCACCGTGATCCAGATCTCGAAACTGAGGAACGTCTCGGCGATGATGTTGCGGGCCTCGGTGGTGAGGTCGAACACGGCGATGACGCTGACGATCGCCGAGTTCCGGATCAGCGAAATCACGATCCCCGTGAGGGGGGGGAGCATCAGGGGTATTGCCTGCGGGAGGACCACCGACCGGTAGAGTTGGATGCGGGTCAGGCCGATGCTGGCTCCCGCTTCCCATTGTCCGCGCCGGACGGACAGGATGCCGGCCCGGATGACTTCGCCGGCAAAGGCTCCCTCGAAGACGGACAACGCCAACACTCCGACCCAGAAACGGTCAAGGCCGAGGATCGGGCCGAGAACGAAGTAGAAGAGGTAGATCTGGATCAGCAGCGGAGTGCTGCGAACCGCTTCCAGATACGACTTGGCGAGGAGGCGTCCCGAGAAGGAATCCGACAGGCGCAGGAGCGCTGCCGTCAGTCCGATCGCCAGGGTGAGGAGGACGCTCCAGCCGGTCAACTCCAGCGTAACCAGGAGCCCGCGGGCGAGCGGGCCCCAGATGAGTTCACCGTCCGAAATTTCGGCGATGTAGGCCGGAATTCGATACCACTGCCAGTTGTAGCCCATACGCATCGCGCCGGATGCCGCGAGCCCGAGCAGAGCGCCGACGAATACCGCGAACTGAAGGACTTCGAACCACGGCCGGTTCCAGAAACGGCCGCCACGGACTTCCCGCGGCGGAGGACGGGATCTCCGGGCGGCGGCGTTCGCGGGCATTCCTTCAGGTTCTCTCTGCGCGGGCCGTCAACCCGTCCGGGCAGCGCGTGGGTCGGAATCCGGCAGGAGCCGCGGAACGATACTCAGGATAACGGGCATGAACGCGCCGTCCGGCGCCTGGTCCGGTCGCCCCTTCTCCTGTAAGCGGGCGTCTACCCGGTTGTGGAGGGAACCCGGGGGGTGGCCATAATTCCCGCCATGAGCGAACTTGCCAGCCGAACCTGTGTTCCCTGCCGTGGCGGGGTGCCCCCCATGGAGGCGTCCGAGGTCGAGCGTTATCTCGGGAAGGTCAACGGATGGGGACACACCGGCCATCACCGGATCTCGCGCACGTTCGTGTTCCCCGATTTCGTGGGGGCGCTCGGATTCGCCAACCGGATTGGAGAGATCGCCGAAGCGGAAGGACACCATCCCGACCTGCTGGTCGCCTGGGGGCGAGTGGAAGTGACGATCTGGACCCACAAGGTGAACGGGCTCACCGAGAGTGACTTCATTCTCGCGGCCAAGATCGACGAACTGACTTAGGAACGTCCCGCTTCGGCGTTCACCGTACCCGTCCAGCGTCGGGATCGGCATGTCTGAAGGGTTGACTTCGGGATCCCGAAAGTGGTACTCAAGCACGACTGCGTGTCGTTCAACTGGAAGGAAGGACAGCACGTCCCACGAAGCAAGACGGATATCTGGAGGACAAGATGGCACAAAGAGTACTTGTAGGCGTAGGCACGTTAATCGGGCTCCTGATGGGTTTCGCACCCGGCATGGTCCCGATGGCCTCGCTGCTGATGGTGGTCATCGGCATCGTGTACGCGGTGATGAACGTGGATGCCGAGGACGCCACGACCTATCTGGTGGTCGCGATCGCCGTCGGCGGCATGACCGGCGCCGACGTACTGAGCCACATTCCCGGCGTGGGCATGCAGCTCGACATGGCGTTCGACGCCCTTGCAACGGCCATGTGGGCCGGCGCGGCCGCCGTGGTCGCGACGCGGCTCTTCAACCGCATCAAGGGCTGACGACAACGGGCTGGCGGCGCCACCGGCGCCGCCAGCCACCGGCGCGGTAGGCCGCCGATCGCGCCGGGCTCGGGAGCAAGCGTCCCGAGCGAGGGAGCGGAATAGCGCCGTGAGGCGGGTAGCCTCCGGACCGCGTCCGGGGGTTTCCCTGGCCGGGTGTCTGGAGCGGCCGTTGTCCGGGTGCCCTGGGTCCGGCGGGACGTTCGTATGTTCGTCCTCGGGGCATAATCGCGGGCGTGACCGCGCCCGCCGCTACCGGATCCGGGCGTGAGCACCTGAGCCCCGAAGAATTCGTTCGGGACGGCCGGATCGTCCTGGAGTGGCTTGCCCGCTATTGGAGCCGGATCGAGGACTATCCGGTCCTTTCCCGCGTCCACCCCGGTGAGATTCGCTCTCGCCTCCCGAAGGACCCGCCTGAGGCCGGGGAGCCCTTTGACCAGGTCATGCGCGACCTGGACCGCATCGTGCTTCCGGGCCTGACGCACTGGCAGTCTCCGAGCTTCTTCGCGTTCTTCCCGTCCAACAGCTCGGGTCCCTCGGTGCTCGGTGAGTTGCTGGCGGCCGGTCTGGGAGTTCAGGGGATGCTGTGGGCGACGAGCCCGGTCTGTACGGAGCTCGAAACCCATGTTCTGGACTGGCTGGCCGATCTGCTCGAACTGCCGCCGGAATTCCGGTCCGACGGCCCGGGGGGCGGCGTCATTCAGGACACCGCGTCCTCGGCGACCCTGACGGCACTGCTGGCCGCGCGTGAACGGGCGACCGGATTCGAGTCGAACCGGGTGGGCGTCAGGGCGCCGCTGGTCGCCTACGGTTCGGAGGAATCGCATTCGTCCCTCCTCAAGGCGGTACGGATCGCGGGGCTGGGGAGCGACCACCTGCGCTGCATCCCGGTGGACCCGAAGACGCGGGCGGCCCGGCCGGAGGCGTTTTCGGCCCTGGTCGGAGAGGACCTGGCTGCCGGCCGCATTCCGTGTTTCGTGGCCGTGACCCTTGGAACCACCTCAACCGGGGCGTTCGATCCCCTGGAGGAGATCGGACGAATCGCGCGCGAGCATGGGATCTGGGTCCACGTGGACGCCGCGATGTCCGGGACGGCATTCCTTTGCCCGGAGTTCCGCCACCTGCAGGCGGGGGTCGAAACCGTGGACTCCTACTGCTTCAACCCGCACAAGTGGATGTTCACGAACTTCGACTGCGACGCCTTCTGGGTTCGGGACCGCCGGGCGCTCGTCGAAACGCTCTCGGTGACCCCGGAATACCTGAAGAACCGAGCGTCGGAGGCAGGGGCCGTCATCGACTACCGGGACTGGCACATCCCGCTCGGACGGCGGTTCCGGGCGCTCAAGCTCTGGCTGGTGCTGCGTCACTACGGCGCCGAGGGACTCCGGCGGCACATCCGCGCCCACGTCGCGCTGGGCCAGGAGTTCTTGCGCTACGTCGAGGAAGCGGACGACTTCGAGGTGCTGACTCCCGCTCCCCTGAACCACGTTACGTTTCGGTACCGCCGGCCGGGTGCGGATCAGGACGACCTCAACCTGCGCCTGTTGCACACCCTGAACGCGTCAGGCCGCCTCTATCTCACCCACACCCGTCTTCCGGCCGGGATTGCGCTGCGGATGGTCGTGGCGCAGACCAGCACGACCCGCGTCCACGTCCAAGGCGCCTGGCGCGAGATCACCCGTACCGCGCGCAGTCTGGAATAGCGCCTCTTGCGGGTGGTGAATCAGAGGTGCAGCCCGTGGGCGATGGTCGTGAGCTGCATATTCTCGGTTCCCTCGTAGATCGTTCCCGCCTTGGCGTCCCGCCAGAGTTTTTCGGCGAGACAGTCCGTGGTGTATCCCGTACCGCCGTGGATCTCGATCGCGAGTGAGGTCACCGATTCCGCCATGCGCTGGGCGGTCAGTTTGGCCATTGCCGCCGCGTAGCGGACTTCATTCGACTGATCGGCCAGCCGCGCCGCGTTCCAGGTGAGAAGGCGGGCGGTCTCCACCTGCGTCGCCGCGTCCGCCAGAGCGAACGCCACCGCCTGGTTCTTGCCGATCTTCCTGCCGAATGCCTCCCGCTCCCGGGCGTAGGCGACGGCGAGTTCCAGGGCGGCCTGACCGATACCCACCAGTTGGGCGGCAATGCCGATGCGTCCGTCGTTCAGGAGGCTCATGGCCAGGCGCTGGCCGTCTCCGACCTTGCTGAGCACCGCGTCATCCGGAACGAAACAGTCCTTGAGGAACACCGGGGTGGTGCTCGATGCCTTGAGGCCCACCTTGGACTCCGGGGGACCCACCGTCAGGCCATCGCTCTGCCGATCCACCACAAAGGCGGTGATGCCCATTTCCGGCGGCCCACCTTCAGGGCCGGACGCCCGGGCGAAGATCAGGAAGAGGCCCGCTTCCCGGCCCCCGGAGACCCACGCTTTCGCACCGTTCAGCAAGAAACCGCCCTCCACGCGGGTGGCGGTGGTCCGGAGCGCGAAGGCGTCGCTGCCCGAGTGCGCTTCAGAGAGCGAGAACGCGCCGATGCACTCGCTGGCGAGCTTCGGGAGATAGCGCAAGCGTTGGTCTTGCCGGCCAAAACGGCTGATCCCGCCCGCGATGAGCGTGTTGTGAACGTCCACGAGGAGTCCCACCGCGGCGTCTGCCTGGGAAAGCGCTTCTACCGTCAGGACTACCTCGAAGAAGTTCTGCCCGCTGCCTCCCAACTGCTCGGGAACGGCGACGCCGAAGAATCCGTAGCGGGTCAGCGTCTGGATCAGTGCAGACGGAATTTGCCCGTCCCCTTCCATCTGCCGCGTGAGCGGGGCCACTTCCGCCCGCGCGACCTGATGGACCGCGCCGAAGTGCAGCCGTTCGTTCTCGGTGAGAACGCTCAGCGGATTCGTGGCCGGGCCTGCCGGCAGCGGTTCGACCTGGGCGGAGGGACTCTGGAAGACCTGTACGGACAAGCTGCCGCCAGCCTATCGCGGAGGCCGCCGGCGTCCTGGCCGACTCAGTATTCGGCGAGTTCCCGGATCGCGGCGAGCAGATCCTCCGCCTGCGGCAGCGTCCCGGACTCGACATCAGGATTGTAGGAAACCCAGGTGTCCTTGGCCGCGACCCGGCGAACGGGAGCGTCGAGTTCGTCGAACAGCTCGTCGGCGATGCGGGCCGCGATCTCCGCGCCGTAACCGAAGCTGCGGGTGTCCTCGTAGGCCACCAGGACGCGGCTCGTGCGCCCCACGCTCTCGCGAATCGCCTCCCAGTCGTAGGGAGCGAGGGAGCGAAGGTCCAGGATCTCGACCGAGATCCCGTCGGCGGCCGCCTTTCGAGCGGCCGTTTCGGCCCGGTGGACGAGCGCCCCGAAGGTCACCAGCGTGAGATCCTCGCCGGCCCGCACCGTCTTCGCCTTCCCGAAGGGGATCATGAAGTCGGGTCCGGGGTCCGGACTCTTGTTGTAGGTCTGCCGGTAGAGGTGCTTGTGTTCGAGGAAGATGACCGGGTCTTCGCAGCGAATCGCGGTGCGAAGCAGTCCCGCGGCGTCGAGCGCAGTGGAGGGCTGCACCACCCGCAGTCCCGGAAGATGCGTGAAGAGCACTTCGGCAGACTGGCTGTGATAGACGGCGCCGCCGGTCAGATAGCCGCCCGTCGGGACCCGCACGACGAGCGGGGCGCTGTAGTTGCTGTTCGCACGCCAGCGAAGACTGGCCAGTTCGCTCCGGATCTGCATGTAGGCGGGCCAGATGTAGTCCAGGAACTGGATTTCGGCGACCGGACGCAGGCCGCGCACCGCCATTCCGAGTCCGAGTCCCACGATGGTGGCCTCGGCGAGGGGACTGTTGAAAACGCGCTCCGATCCGAACTCGCGTTGGAGCCCGTAGCTCACCTTGAAGACCCCGCCCTTGCCCTTGACCTCCCGGAGGATCTGCTCGCGGCTCGCGTCCGCCACGTCCTGTCCGAACACCACGACCCGGGGATCGCGGGCCATCTCGGAGTGGAGCGTCGCGTTGATCAGATCCACCATCGTGCCCGGCTTCGCATCCGGGGCGAACCGGGGCTCCGTCTCGAACTGCGAGGAACAAGGATCCACGTCCGGGCTGTAGAGGTGGTCGCAGGCGGTGTCCGGGTGGGCCCAGGGCAGGGCGAGGGCATCGGTGGCCGCCGCCGCCACTTCCGCCTGAGTGCGCTTTCGGAGACCGTCGAGCTCCTCCCGGGTGGCCGCCCCCGACGCGGTGAGCCGATCCCGCAGGCGGGCGAGTGGGTCCCGGTCCTGGTCCGATTCGCGTTCCGCCGCCGTCTTGTAGTCCCGGTCCTCGTCCGAGAGCGAGTGGGGGAGCAGGCGGACCACGCGGGCCTGGACCAGGGCCGGTCCCTCGCCCGAGCGGACGTAGTCGAACGCTTCCTGAAGGGTGCGGTAGGAGTCCTCGTAGTCGCAGCCGTCGCACTCGAGGACCTTCAGATCCGGGAAGCCCCGGGCGAGCGGCGCGATGGCGCCGCCCGCGGTCTGGTGTTCCACCGGCACCGAGATGGCGTAACCGTTGTCCTGGATGAGGAACAGAACCGGCAGTCGCCGGAGCGAGGCGCTGTTCAGCGACTCCCAGAACTCCCCCTCGCTGGTCGCGCCGTCGCCGCCGCTCACCAGGACGATCCCGTCTCCGTTCGGCGCCGCCGGGAGTCCCGGGATTCGATGCCGGCTCAGGTATCGCTCCGCGTGCGCCGTGCCGACCGCGTGCAGAAACTGTGTTCCCACGCAACTCGAGTGGACGGTCAGGCCGAGCGAGCGCTTCGAGAAGTGCGACGGCATCTGCCTCCCGCCGGAGGAGGGATCGGCCGCCGCGCCCCAGGAAGCCGCGAGCTGTTCCAGCGGCGTCAGGCCCAGCCCGGTGGCGAGGGCGCGGTCCCGGTAGTACGCGTAGACCCAGTCGGTCTTGGGCCGGAGCAGGGCGGCGGCGGCGGCGGTAACGGCCTCGTGGCCCGCGGAGCTGACCTGGAAGAACGCCTTGTTCTGCCGCTTGAGGGCTATCTCCCTCAGGTCCACCTCCCGGGCGGTGAGCATCACCCGGTAGGCGGCTTTCAGCTCTTCAGGACTAAGCGCCGGAATGTCTTCGGGTTCGCCCTCTACGACCGCATCCCGCCCGTTTCCGTTCGCGGCTTCCCCGGTCCGCTCCTTGATCCGTTCTACGGTTCCCGAGGATGTTCCGGCGACGCTGCCCGTGTCCCTGCCGTTGGAGCGCGAAACTTGATCGTCGGACATCAGCGGGACAGGAATTTAGCGGACCGCCAGCCAACGGGAGTCTTCATGGGGACGTGAAGAATCGCGATCCGAACCATCAGGGAAGGGGCCAAAAAATGTTAGCAGACGGCAGAGTCCCAAGGCGCCGAGAGCAACGCTCTTCACACCCCACCGGGGGGCGGCCGGTGCTCCCGGCCGGTCAGCGCGCGAGCGCTTCGCCCGGTTTCTTCCGGTATTGCCGGTACTCGTAGGTCCGGTCGCGTTCGTCCGCGAGGCGCATCCCCTCGTCGTGGGGAAACATGTGGATCGCGTCGTAGTCGGGCGGGCAGAACTTCGCGCAAAGCTGACAGCCGATACAGGTCTCGACGTTCACCTCGCAGACCTGCCCCACGGAGCGGGGTTCGGGATCCGGAACGAGGGTGATGCAGTCCTTGACGGGGCAGACGGCGATGCACATCTCGCACCCACGGCCGAAACACTTGCCGGCGTCCACGTACGCGAGGATCTTCGGCTGGCGCTTCCGGGGCCCGGTGATCAGGACATCCTGCATGAACCGAAAGCGTATCATTCGGAGCGTGCCCACCGTTGAAGACTCCGTACCGCAGTCCGATAGCGCGGAGTTGTCACCTCCGAGCGCCAAATTGCCGCCGCCGGGCATCCACTATCGCCGGGGCCTCGGGTTGCGGAAAGAGATCATCGAGCCGCTCACGGAGGACTACCGGGGGCATTTGATCCGCTTCGCCCGCGATCACGACTATCGCCTCCGGGCCGGCGAGATCCGCTTCCTGATCGCGCACGAATTCGGTTTCTGTTACGGAGTGGACCGGGCCATCGAGTATGCCTACGAGGCCCGCCTGCGTTTTCCGGAACGGCGGATTTTCCTGACGGGAGAAATCATCCACAACCCGTACGTGAACCGCCGCCTCTCCGAATTCGAGATCCTGTTTCTGGACGCCGGATCGCCGGAGGCGAAATTCGCCGGGGTCGGCCCGCAGGACGTGGTCCTGCTCCCGGCTTTCGGCGTGCCCACCAGCGAACTGGACGTGCTCCGCCGGAAGGGTTCCATCCTGGTGGACACCACTTGCGGGTCGGTCATGAATGTCTGGAAGAACGTGGACCGCTACAAGCGCGACGGCTTCACCTCGGTCGTTCACGGGAAGTACGCCCACGAGGAGACGCGGGCGACGACCTCCCGCGCCGGAACGTTTCTGGTCGTCCGGGACATGGCCGAGACACAGGAGGTTTGCCGCTACATCGAGGCCGGTGGAAACGGCGGTGTGGCGGGGCTCACCCGCGACTCGTTCATCGAGCGCTTCGCTTCCGCTTGCTCATCCGGTTTCGACCCCGATCGGGATCTGGCCAGGATCGGGTTGGCGAACCAGACCACCATGCTCGCCAGCGAATCGCTGGAGATCGCGGCGGTGCTCCGGGACTCCATGGCCCGGCGCTACGGCGAGGACGGTCTCGCCGGCCGGTTCCGATCCTTCGACACCATCTGCAGCGCCACCCAGGAGCGCCAGGATGCGGTTCTCGAGCTGCTTCGGGAAGACCTCGACCTGATGCTGGTTGTCGGCGGGTTCAACTCGTCCAACACGGCCAACCTGGCGGCGATCTGCAACCGGAGACTGCCGAGCTACCACATTGCCGGTCCCGAGGGCCTCCTGTCCGTGGACGAAATCCGCTGCCGTCCCGCACCCGGCTCCGGGCAGGGGCCGGAGCCGGTTGTGCAGCGGGGCTGGTTGCCGGAGGGGCCGCTGCGGATCGGCGTGACCTCGGGAGCCTCCACGCCGGACGTCATGGTTCACCGGACCATGCTCCGGGTGCTGGAGTTCCGGGGGATGACCGAGGACGACGTTCAACCGGACGAATCGTTCTGAACCGGGCGCTCCCGGAGGCGGTTGACGGAGGCGTTTGACGGCGAATGCCCACCGGTACTTCCCGATTCGCCGGACCGGCCGAGCGCGCGGCCCCTTATGCCCGTCCCGGACTGCCTCCGGGGAAGACGGCTCGTCCCTTCCGCGTGGTAAGCCCGTTCGAGCCGCGCGGCGACCAGCGGCAGGCCATCGATCACCTTGCCGAGGGGCTTGGCCGGGGCGATCCGAACCAGGTGCTGCTCGGGGTCACGGGTTCGGGGAAGACGTACTCCGTTGCGCGGGTCATCGAGACCGTCAACCGGCCCGCACTCGTCATCGCGCACAACAAGACCCTCGCCGCCCAGCTGTACCAGGAGTTCCGGAGCTTTTTCCCGGAAAACGCCGTCGAGTACTTCGTCAGCTACTACGACTACTACCAGCCCGAGGCCTACGTGCCGGCCAGCGACACCTACATCGAGAAGGAGGCCACGATCAACGAGGAGATCGACCGTCTCCGGCTGTCGGCGACCCGGTCGCTCTTCGAGCGCCGCGACGTGCTCATCGTGGCGAGCGTCTCCTGCATCTACGGCCTGGGGTCGCCGGAGGCCTACTACGGGATGCTCGTCGTGTTCGAGGAGGGGACCGAGTTTCCGTCCCGCCAGGCGCTCCTTCGCAAGCTGGTCGAGATGCAGTACGAGCGTAACGACGCCTCCCTCGAGCGCGGCCGTTTCCGCGTGCGGGGCGACACTGTGGAGATCGTGCCCGGGTACGAAGACCTCGGCCTTCGGGTGCGGCTCTTCGGCGATGAAGTGGAACGTCTGTCCCGCTTCGACCCGCTTACCGGCCGCGAACTGTCCCGGGAAAGCCGGGTGACCCTCTTCCCGCGCACCCACTACGTGGCACGGGAAGAGGACCTCGCCCGGGCGCTGATCACGATCCGCGAGGAACTCGACGAGCACCACCCCAAACTGCTCGGGCAAGGGAAGCTGCTCGAAGCGCAGCGCCTGATGCAGCGGACGCTCTTCGATCTGGACATGCTTGCCGAATCGGGCCATTGCCACGGGATCGAGAACTATTCGCGTCATTTCACCGGGCGCGCTCCCGGCGAGCCGCCGCCGACGTTGATGGACTACCTGCCGCGGGACGCGGTCATCGTGGTGGACGAGAGTCACCAGACGTACCCCCAGATCCGCGGCATGTTCGCGGGTGACCAGGCGCGGAAGCGCACCCTCGTGGAACACGGATTCCGGCTTCCCTCGGCACTCGACAACCGGCCGCTCTCGTTCGACGAGTGGGAACAGCGGGTCGGGCAGGCGATTTCGGTCTCGGCGACCCCCGGGCCCCACGAACTTGATGCCGTCGGCGGCGTCGTGGTCGAGCAGATCAACCGCCCGACCGGGCTGCTCGATCCCGAGGTCGAGGTACGTCCGGCAGGCGACCAGGTGGACGATCTGCTCGGCGAAATCCGGGACACCGTGGCCCGCGGGGAGCGGGTGCTGGTCACGACCCTGACGAAGCGGATGGCAGAGGATCTGTCCGAGTATTACCACGAGCTCGGGGTGCGCTGCCGCTACCTGCACTCCGACATCGACACCCTGGAGCGGGTGCAGCTCCTCCGCTCCCTCCGGCTCGGCGAGTTCGACGTGCTGATCGGGATCAACCTCCTGCGCGAGGGGCTCGATCTGCCGGAGGTATCGCTGGTCGCGATCCTGGACGCCGATCGCGAGGGATACCTCCGCTCCGAGGGCGCCCTGATCCAGACGGTGGGCCGGGCGGCCCGGCACGCCAGCGGCCGGGCCATCCTCTACGCCGACCACGAGACCGGCTCCATGCAGCGGGCGCTTGGCGAAACCCGCCGCCGGCGTGCGCTCCAGCAGGCGTACAACGAGGAGCACGGGATCGTGCCCCGCACCGTCGTGAAGGACGTTGCCGAGGCCTTCGCGCCCGAGTCGGCGGGTAGGGCGGCAGCCGAGGAAGATGACTGGGACCGGGCCATGGGGCTCCTCGAACCCCTGCCGGACCATCCCGAGGCTCTCGAGCGCGAGGTCGCCCGGCTCCGGAAAGAGATGAAGAAGGCGGCGCGCGAGCTGGAATTCGAGCGCGCGGCCCGGCTGCGGGACCACCTCCGCGAACTCCAGCACGGCGCGTTGATGCGTTAGCGGTCCGCCGTGGGAGAATGACCGGATGCCCAATCAGCAGGAATCCGTGGCACAGGAGGAAACTCCACCCGCCTGTCGTCCGCCCCTGAGCACTCAGGCCATCCGGGACGCGCACCGCCGCTACGTCCTGCCGGCGGTGCAGACCTTCTACGACGAGCCCATGCCGATCGTCCGGGGGCAGGGGCAGCACGTCTGGGACTCCGACGGCAACCGCTACCTGGACTTCTTCGGCGGCATCCTGACCGTCGGCCTCGGCCACTGCCATCCGGAGGTGAACCAGGCGATCCGGGAGCAGCTGGACACCCTCCAGCACGTGACCACCATGTTCCCGAACCAGCCGATGGTGGAACTGGCCGAGCGTCTTGCCCGACTGTCGCCCGGGAGTTGCCGGAAGAGCTTCTTCACGAACTCGGGCACCGAGGCCAACGAGATGGCCCTCCTCATGGCCGAGCTGCATACCGGAAACTCCGAGGTGATCGCTCTCCGCCACGGGTACAGCGGCCGCAGCCGGCTGACGATGGGCGCCACCGGGCAGGCGCCCTGGCGTCTCGGCGCCAGTGCCGCTGCCGGTGTCCGCCACGTGGCGAACGCCTACTGCTACCGCTGTCCCTTCGGCCTCGAATATCCCTCCTGCGATCTCCGCTGCGCCCGGGACATCGAGGACGTGATCCAGACCACCACCTCGGGCCGGGTCGCGGGCTTCATCGCCGAGCCGATCCAGGGAGTGGGCGGGTTCATCACGCCGCCGCCCGGCTACTTCGAGGTGGCCGTGGACATCGTGCGCCGCTACGGCGGGATCTTCATCTGCGACGAGGTCCAGACGGGCTGGGGCCGCACCGGCGGGAAGCTGAACGGCATCGACCACTGGGACGTCGAGCCGGACATCGTCACCTATGCGAAAGGGCTCGGAAACGGGGTGCCGGTGGCCGCCACGGTCGCCACCGACGAAGTTGCGGCCACGGTGCAGGGCAATACCCTGTCGACCTTCGGCGGCAATCCGGTGAGCATGGCGGCCGCGGGAGCGGTCCTCGAGGTGGTCGAACGCGAGAACCTCGCGGAGAACGCCAAACGAATGGGAGCCCACCTCCGGGCCGGACTCGAGGAACTCGCCGAGGCCCACCCGGCGATCGGCGACGTTCGGGGCAAGGGGCTCATGCAGGCGCTCGAGTTCGTGGAGGACCGGGGGACCAAGACGCCGGACGCCGCGTTCACCACCTGTTTCCTCCAGCAGGCGCGGGACGGCGGACTGTTGATCGGAAAGGGCGGGCTCTACGGCAACTGTGTCCGAATCTCCCCGCCGCTGAACATCGGGACGTCCGACATCGACGACGCCTTGGTCCTCCTCGACCGGGCGCTCACCGCCACCGAGGCCGCGCTCCGTTGACTCCCGATTCCGGCGCGGCGCCGCCGGGGGCAGGGGCTCCGCTCGCGGGAGTTCGGATCCTCGACCTTTCCCGAATTCTGGCCGGTCCCTACGCCACCATGATGCTCGCCGATCTCGGCGCCGAAGTGATCAAGATCGAACCGCCCGGAGGAGACGACACCCGAACCTGGGGTCCTCCCTTCGGCGGTGGCGAGGCCGCCTATTTCCTCGCGGTCAACCGGGGCAAGAAGAGCGTCGTCCTGAACCTGAAGACCGAGGAGGGTTCGCAAGCGCTCGCGCGGCTCATCGCGGCCAGCGACGTGCTGGTCGAGAACTTCCGGCCGGGGACGCTCGCGCGCCTGGGCTTCGCCCCGGAGGACGTGCAGCGCCGCCACCCGCGCCTGATCTGGTGCTCGGTCTCGGCCTACGGCCAGTACGGGCCGCTCTCCTCGAAGCCCGGTTACGACGCCGTCATGCAGGGCGAGGCCGGCTGGATGGGCCTTACCGGTCCGCCGGAGGGGCCGCCCACCAAGCTCGGGGCGTCGCTCGCCGACATCTGCGCCGGGATGATGGCCAGTTCCGGCGTCCTGGCGGCGCTCTTTGCGAGAGAACGCGACGGCCGGGGCCGGCGGGTGGACGTGGCGCTCTTCGACTCCGTGGTGGCGACGCTCTGCTACCAGGCGCAGGGATACCTGCTGACGGGAGAGGAGCCGGTCCGCAGCGGCAACAGCCATCCCTCCCTGACGCCCTACGAGAGCTTCGAGGCCGCTGACGGGCACGTCATCGTGGCAGTCGGCAACGACACCCTCTGGAAGCGATTTTGCGCCGTGGCCGCGCCCGAGCTGGACCGTCCGGAGTTCGAGAAGAACCCGGACCGGGTACGGCGCCGGCCCGGACTGCGCGCCCTGCTGGAGCCGGTCTTCCGATCCCGGGGAGTTGCCGAGTGGGAACGGGTGCTGGACGAAGCGGGCATCCCCGTAGGGCGGGTGCGAAGCGTTGCCGAGATCCTGAACAGTCCCCAGCTCAAGGCGCGGGGCATGGTGGTGGACCGCGAGCATCCCGTCATCGGGTCGCTCCGCCTGGTCGGGAGTCCGATCCAGTTCGACGGGGAGAACCACACCGCGACCCGCCCGCCACCCCTACGCGGCGAACACTCGGACGAAGTTCTCGATTCGGCGGTTTCGCGGGGATAGCCGAACCTCCGGGTAGGGAGGCCGGGTCCGGGCACCGCCGCCCATTCCGCGGGGCTGTCAGCACCTGTGGCGGAACCCGCGTGAGCGCCGAGAGCCGCCCGGCTGACCCAGTTGCTGTGAAAATGCGGCTTGGTTGAGGTACGGATCTCGGACCGGGCAGGACCGCAGAAGCGGCTTGGAACGCCGGCTTCAGCCGGCACCGTGGCCGC